>Ga0116141_10000448_pt1 | contig 32333 bp, 39 predicted proteins | sample AD_UKC097_MetaG_FD_89744 | JGI IMG/M metagenome (GOLD analysis project Ga0116141, IMG submission 89744) | Active sludge microbial communities of municipal wastewater-treating anaerobic digesters from USA - AD_UKC097_MetaG | ecosystem: Engineered > Bioreactor > Anaerobic > Digestate | place: USA...
ATGCCTTCAAGTATTCTTTTGCATTACTATCTATGAGTTCATTTTCTATCTCTTTCCATGACTCGATTACTATCTTATTTGCAGTATCACGTGAGAACTCGATAGCCCCAGTTTCTTTAATAAGAAGGATGGCTTCCTCAATATTTTTCTTTTCTTTGGTATGCGAATTCAAAATTTTAATCAATCTATCTCTTTTTACTTTGTCTAAATATTTCAATGAATAAATCACAGCAAGGCTTCTTTTACCTTCGCTTATATCATTCCCATAAGATTTCCCAAAAGCTTCTCTTTCTTTTTCAGTTGTTGTTAAGTCTAGTAGGTCATCTTGAATTTGAAATGCTATCCCAATACTCTCGGCGAATCTTCCAAACTTAGCCTCTATTTCTTCGTCTTTTTCTGAAAGGGCAACGGCTAATCTTGCGGCCATTCTTGCCAGAGTTCCGGTCTTAAAAGCGGTCATTTGTAGATATTCTTCCACACTAGGCTCTTTTTTTAAAATGCCTTTATGCCAAGTAATATCTAAAGCCTGACCATAATGAAGATTTCTCATTTCTTCTAAGTATATTGAGTAAACTCGAAAAAGAATATCAATAGGGATATGGCCTTTCTTTTCTTCCACCACTTGTAAAGGTAGGAAATACATCGCATTACCACAGTTAATTGCAATATCTTCTCCGTATAACTTGTGAAGGGCGGGCTTCCCTCTCCTTAATTCCGCACTGTCTTCAATATCATCAACAACTATTGTTCCATTATGTGCAATTTCTGGTATAACTAGAAAATCACTTATTTTATTCATATCCGCGCCAAGTGCTTCAGACACTAAAAGAAAAAGAACTGGCCGCCATCTTTTTCCGCCGTACCCAAGAAAGTCCCAAAGAGGTTTTGATATTCCATAATTTAAAGCTTTAAAATCAACTTCATATCTCGATTTTGATTTGAAGTTCTTAATGTCCATATCCTTTGGAATATACCGTTCTATGGTAAGCTCAATAAAGCCCTTCTTACCTTCAATAAATTTAATAATATCAACATCAGACATAAAAAAAATAATCTTATATGTTTTATATCTTTAATGTAGGATACCTGACATTTTAAGCAATTAAGGATATTTTTATATTTAGATTGATTTAATAAATGTCAGGATGTGATAATTTGAAACAGTTATTAAAGAAACTCTCCGAAGCACCTGGAGTTTCTGGAAATGAATCCAGAATAAAGGAGATAATTATTGGAGAAATCAAAAATTTTGTTGATGAGATCAAAAATGACTCTATGGGTAATCTAATCACTGTAAAAAAAGGCACAGATAAATTTAAAGTCATGATTGCAGCGCATATGGATGAAATAGGTTTCATGGTAAAACATATTGACGATAAGGGATTTATTTCTTTTGAAACAATAGGTGGCTTTGATCCAAGAAGCTTAGGATCTCAGAGAGTTAAAATTCATTCGTCTAAAGGTGACATACTTGGGGTAATTGGACTAAAGCCTCCCCACATTACTACTCAGGAAGAAAAAGATAAGGCTCTAAAAGTAGAAGATTTGAGAATAGATGTCGGATTAAACTCGAGAGAAGAAGTTGAAAGTATTGGTATTAGACCTGGGGATTCAATTACTCGGGACATTTCATTTGCGGAACTAGGCAAAGAGAACATTGTAAGTTGTAAATCATTTGATAACAGAGCCGGTTGTACAGTATTAATTGAATTAATTAAAAAAATAAAAAATCCAGATTTTACTTTATTTGGTGTTTTTACAACTCAAGAAGAAGTTGGTTTAAGGGGGGCAAAAACTGCTGCTTATGGAATTGACATTGATCTTGCCATAATTATTGATTCGACGACTGCTGGGCCAATTCCAAAAACAGAAGCTGACAAAGTTACGATAAGTATCGGGAAAGGGCCTTCTATCGATCTAATGGACCGAGGATTTATACTTAATGAAAAGATCAAAGATACCATATTTAAAGCCGCTAAAGATGCTAGTATTCCTTACCAGACTCATATTTCAGGAGGTAGTACGGACGGAGCAGCAGTGCATATTACCCGAGAAGGAATACCTACCGCAGTCATTTCTATCCCCTCAAAATATATACACTCTACTGTAGAAATAGTGGATTTAAATGACTTGGAGAGTACCTTAAAGCTTACAATGAAGGTTATAGAAATAGCAAAAAATAATTTAAAATAATTAAAATATTTATTTTCCTTTTGAGAATAAGTATACTGATACTATTGTACAGATGCTTGAAACTAATAACAGAACTGTTAAGTCTAAGGCCGGGCCTCTTTCTGTAACTCCAGTCATAACCCACCTCAGTATATCTACTCCGTATGAAAGTGGATTTATGTCCACAACTACGGATAACCAAGAAGGCAAGCTGGAAATCGGAAATATTGCTCCACTTAAGAGGAACATTGGCATAATAATAAAGTTTATTATTAGATTAAATCCTTCAAAAGATTCCATCCTTGCTGCTATAATAATGCCTATCCCTGAGATTGTGAATGCTATTAAAAACATCAGTGGAACTACTAGTAAAAATTTAGTCAATGTTAATTCGATTCCTAGTAATGGCGATAAAATTAGTATTATTAGTCCCTGGATGGTACTTCTTGAAGCGCCACCTATAGATTTTCCAATAGCGATAGAGGTTCTACTAATCGGCGCAACTAGCATTTCCTTAAGAAATCCAAACTCACGGTCCCAGATAATTGATATTGCCGAAAACATTGATGTAAAAAGAAGTGTCATTACTATTATCCCTGGAAACATAAATTGAATATATCTTAGATCACCCACTTTTCCAAATGCTGATCCGAAACCTGTACCAATGAGTAACAGCCAGATTAATGGCTGAGCTATTGAAGAAACTAATCTTGATCTGTCTCTGGCAAACTTTTTCATTTCCCTAAGCCATATAATGTAAACAGCATTTAGCATATTATCTACCTCTTGCCATCCCTTTCATTCTAGCTGCCCCACTTACTGTTTCTTCTCTTATTTCCCGTCCTGTTAATTTCAAGAAAACATCATTAAGGGTAGGTTTTCTAACACTAACTGAAGTAATTTCATAATTTCTTAAAGCTCTAAAAACTTTGGAACAAAATTTTCCCCGTTATCGGCATATAAGTAAATAGAATCTTCCTTTATTTGTGGATGAAGGGAAAAACAGGTTTGTATTACCTCATTTGCACCTTTATTATCCGATGTTTTTAATGATATCAAATCACCTTTCAGACCTTTTTTTAGATTTTCTGGAGTATCTAAAGCTATTATTTTACCATGATCGATAATTGCAATCCTGTTACAATTCTCGGCTTCTTCCATATAATGTGTAGTCAAAAAAATTGTAATACCCTTCTTTTCTTGTAATTCCCGAATATGCTCTCATATTTTGTTTCTAGTTTGTGGATCAAGTCCTATTGTGGGTTCATCGAGGAAAAGAACTTTAGGGTGATGAAGAAGCCCTCTTGCTATTTCAAGTCTTCGTTTCATACCGCCTGAATAATTTTTTGTAAGTTCATCCTTTTTATCGTAGAGGTCGACCATTTCAAGCAAATCCTTTATTCTCTGCTCTCGTATATCTTTTGGCACACTATATACCATCCCATGGAATCTAAGATTTTCCTCACCGGTAAGGTCTCCATCTAGAGAAGGATCTTGGAATACTATCCCAATAGAATTTCTGACATCATCCCTATCCTTTGCAACATCGTGTCCCGAAATAATTGCATATCCTGCAGTTGGCTGAAGTAGAGTACAAAGGATACTAATAGTAGTAGTTTTACCGGCACCGTTAGGGCCAAGGAAACCAAATATCTCTCCTTCAACTACTTCAAAGGATATGTCATCTACGGCAGTTTTATCGCCAAATTTTCTTGTCAAGTTTTTTATTTCGATGATATTCATCCATCACACCCCTACTGAACGAAAGTTGTATTTACAACTAATTTATAAAAGTATCGGGAACTTTTAAAATCTTCTATACGTTGAACAATTTTTATTTTTCCAACATTCTCGTTCATTGCTCGTCACCTTTAACTTCTTGAATAATATTTTGTATCATTCTACTTAGAAGTTTTTCAAGGACTTCTTTTTCCTGATCTGTTAATCCGCTAAGGATAATTTTGTCTAAAACTGAAAAAATAGTTTTACGATTCTTGATTAACTCTTTTCCCTTAATAGAAGTATATACTCGATACATTCTTTTATCTTCAACATTTTTCTGTTTTGATATATATCCTGCCATCAATAATTTCTGGAGGGTTCGAGTTGTAGTTGTTTTATCTAGTCTTAACTTCTTAGATAGATCTTCTTGGCATATCCCCTCGTTTTCATAGATGACAATCAAGAAATGAAAAGGGCCCCTGCCAATATTTATATCTTTAAGTTCTTCTTTCAAATATAAATGAGAGTATCTCATAATCTCTGCAAACTTTTTACCGATAGTTTCTTCTTTCGAATAGAACCCCCCACATATTATTAAACGCCTTTAGCAAGATCCTCTAATACTGTAAGAGGATTTTTTGCCTTAGTAACGCCTGAAGCGAGAAGAACTCCCTCGGCCCCTAATTCAATAGCTTTTTTTACATCTTTTCCATTTTTTATGCCGGCCCCACATAGAACTTTCACATCAGGGGCAATATCTCTAATAGTTTTAACAGTGTTTTTGACAATGCCTGGGTCTGCATCAGTCACAGATACATTTCCTCCGATTAACTCTGGTGGCTCAACCGCAATAAAAGTGGGATTAAACATTGCTACTGCTTTACTAACAGATAGATTATTAGTACAAACTACGGACACTAGACCTAGTTCATTACATCTACTAACAATTGATTCTATATCCGCTATTCTGAGTCTATTTTCAGAATGATTAATAAGGGTTCCTACAGCCTTAGAAGCTTTAATACCTTCAAGAGTTGTTTTTCCAGTTCCACTTCCTGGTTTAATATTATCTGCATGCTGTGAAAAGACAGGTATAGAAACTTTTTCAGAGATATATGACAAATCAACAATTTGTGGGGCGATAGAGATATTCACACCCGTTTTATTAGATACTTCCTCGCAAATTTTTGCAAGTTCAAGCCCCCTAGGCCCAGATATTTCATTATAAATCTTAAAGTTAACAAGGATAATTGGTGTTTTCATTTTATCACAATCAATAAAAATCAGAGTTTATTTTTATTCTTTTGCATAGATTTCTTATACAAAAAAATAACTTAAAACTATAACAACAAAAAGACTTGGTAACATATTTACTACTTTGAATTTTTTAATTTCAGCAATGTTCATCCCAAGCCCTAATAGAAGTATTCCACCAACAGCACTGAGTTCAATAATAAGGGCATCACTTAGGTAATTACTCACGTAACTAGCGAACAAAGTTATACCTCCTTGATAAAGTAAGAGGGGAATAGCTGAAAACATTACTCCAATCCCTAATGCAGAGGATAAGGCGATAGATGCAACTCCATCCAATACAGATTTTGCAAACAATAAATTTGGGGCATTACCAAGCCCTTCTTCGATGGATCCAAGTATGGCCATCGGGCCAATACAATATATCAAGGTGGCTGTAATAAAGCCTTCAGAGAATTTGTCACTCGAATTTTTGAGTTTATTTTTCAACTTTTCACTTAACCCCTCAAGATATTTTTCTATGTCTATAACCTCACCAATTACAGATCCAATAATCAGACTGAACGCAACTATTAAAAAATTATTTGTTTTAATGGCCATTGTAATTCCTAGTGTAATTGTGAATAGCCCTATAACTTGGAATATAATCTTATTAACTCTTTCAGGAAACCGTGATTTAATCAAAATACCCAAGATGCTGCCAAGAATAATTGCGAATACATTAACTATTGTTCCTAGCATGAAAAATTAATAAAAATATTACTTAAATGCCTATCTAATTCCCTGTTGTGGGTATTATTTGAATAAATATTAAAATATGATTTATAGATATATTTTCATCGTTGCCGAAAAGTTTAAATATCTCTCTCTTTCTCCTAATCAAAAGCCGGAATAGAAGCAAACATTTATATAAAAAAACGACGTAATTAATTATTGCTTTATATTTTTTAATTGAAGGGATATCATGGAACTAGATCAGAGACTACTATTTGATTTTCTTGAGGAGTTATTGGGCGAAGAAGGTGTCGAGGTTGCAAACATAATTTATGAAAAAGAATCAACTGATGAAGAGATATCAAAAATCACCCATTTAAGAATAAACAACGTAAGAAGGGCACTATATAAGCTATATGATAATAGGCTTGCTACTTACCGAAGGATAAAAGATAAAGAAACAGGCTGGTATATCTATTACTGGAAGATGGACCTTTCAAAGGCACCAGAAGTAATTGAAAAAAGAGAAAAAGACTATGCTACACATCTTGAAGAATTATTAGAATATGAAAAAGATAATATGTTTTTTGCTTGCAAAAATAACTGTTCTAAGGTCCCGTTTGACGTTGCAGAACAACTTAATTTTAAATGTAATATATGTGGAGAAAAATTAGATTTCTTTGATAACTCTGAAATGATAAAAGAACTCGAAGAAGCATTGGGAAAATTCAAAAAAGTTGAAGCCAGTTAAGATTGTCATGATATCAAAAGAAGACGCAATATCCTTATTAAGAACTGAAGGCTGTTCTGAGAATGTAGTGAACCATTGTATCCATGTTTCTAAGTATGCTAAAGAGATAGCGGAAAAGGCTTCAAAAGATTATGAACTTGATTCAAATCTAGTTGAAATTGGTGGAATTTTACATGATATTGGTAGATCAAAGACAAATGAAATTCACCACGGATATATTGGGGCAGAAATCTTAAGGGGTATGGGTATAGATGAAAAAGTTGCGTTAATATGTGAGAGGCATGTTGGTTCGGGAATTGATAAAAAAGACGCCGAAAACTTTGGATTACCCCCAAAAAAATACATGCCCGAAACAATAGAAGAGAAAATAGTATGTCATGCAGATAATTATTTTATTAATGGGGAAAAAGTATCCTTTGAAAAAGTATATGAAAGATTCATAATGGAACTGGGCAAAGACCATTCTTCAATACAGAGGCTGTTATCGCTTCAAAAAGAGCTTCAAGAATATCTTTAATTTCAATTCATATAACTTCAAAGTATATTAAACCTTATCATAATCCTTATATAGTTTCTTAAGACCTATGTATTGGAGGCGATATACATGGAAAATGAAAAAATCTATGGTATCGTAGCAATTATCCTAGCACTAGGTTTGGTGACTGTTGCGGTATTAAAGCCCTTGCCACAAGGGCAGTATGACCAGTTGCAAGTAACTGGAACTGCAGTACTAAAAGAAGCACCAGATCAAGCTACAATATACGTATACATTGAAACAAGAAAAGATACTGCCTTGCTATCTCAGCAAGAAGCATCAAGGATATTGGCCCAGGTAATGCAGGCTTTGGAAAAAGAAGGTATACCTTCTGATAAAATCCAGACCGATACATTTAGCATATACCCTGAATATTATTACCCTACAGACAAAGAGCCTACTTTGTTAGGTTATAGGGCAGTCTACGGTTTAAAGGTAATAACTACGGATATAGGTAAAATTGGAAACGTAGTAGACGCATCTATTAAAGCCGGTGCTAACAGAATAAACAATATTGAGTTTGGCCTAAGCGATGCAAAAATGGAAGAAGTCAAAGTAAAAGTTATTAAAGAAGCAGTCAAAGTTGCTCAAGTTAAAGCAAATGCTATGGCTGAAGCAGGTAATTTTAGGCTTGGAAAAATTTCAAATATGAACGAATCTTCATATAGTGTAGTTCCATATAACAGAGTCTTTGCAGCCGTTAAGGAATCTTCGACAGTTGTACCCCCCGAAGATGTAGAGATAAGTGCTACCGTTTCTGTAACCTATAAAATTTAATTATTTTAATTTTATTTAATTTTTTCTTAGAATATCCTTTTGTTTAAAATCATTTTTTTTAGTAAAAGCTTTTATATTAATTCTGAGTAATAAATTCGGTGGGGTTATGGACGAACTTGATAAAAAGATAATATCAGAACTCAATAAAGACTCACGGCTTTCTTTTAGAGAATTATCAAAAAATCTTAACATTGCAGTAGGGACAATTTCACACAGAATCAAAAAGATGGAAGAAGAGGGGATCATTAAAGGCTATATCCCTGTCGTTGAACCATCAAAGGCTGGCTATGACTTTATTGCAGTTATTAATGTCACAATAAAGAGGGGGAAATTACAGGACGTTGCTGCCCTTCTCGATAAATTCAATAACATAGTTTCAATTTATAATGTAACGGGAAATTACGATGCAGTTATTATAGCCCGTTTCAAAAATAGAGGCCAACTTAATAATTTTGTAAAAGAGCTTCAGACTTTTGAGAACGTAGATAAGACTAATACTTCACTTGTATTAAACACGATTAAAGAAGACATTCGTGTGAAATTCGATTAAAAATGATATCATGAACAGACCAGGGATAGCAACTTTTGTTTCTTTACCGGATATTTTTACAATCCTAAATGGAACTTTGGGCTTTTTTGCCATATACTCTATACTTATTGGAGAAGCATTACTTGCTTCTAGGATAGTATTTCTGTGTATCTTTTTTGATAGTTTTGATGGATTTTTAGCTAGGAGACATAATAATTGTGCTGAGTTTGGTAGAAGTCTTGATTCATTATCTGATATAATTTCTTTTGGTATTGTGCCCTCTTTTATTTTTATTAGCTACGGAAATAATAATCTACTGGGTCTATTGTTAGGGGCAATTTACGTTATATCTGGATTATTACGGCTTTCACGATTCAATGCATTAAATTCAGAGGAGTATTTTGGCCTTCCTATTACAATTGGGGCAATCTTTGTGATTTTAATTTTTCTAGCAGAAATTCCTTTTTATTTATATTCTATATTAGTAATTATGACCTCTGTTCTTTTTATCTCAAATTTTAAAATTATAAGACCATCAAAAAACGGAAAATCTTTAGTGATATTTAGCACAATCTTTGTCTTTATTTCTCTAATTCCTTATCCACCTATCAAAATAGTTTCAAGATTATTGCTGATATTATTGCCCTCTATTTTCTTACTATATTTGTTTAAAGCTCATCGATCTTAAATCTTAAAATAGCCCCGATTCCACCAATGCCTTCTAGTTTTTTCCCTGCGTCGTGTTCACTCGAAATTACGTGGATTGTAGCTCGTTGCTCCCTAGATTTTTCAGTTATTTCTTCAAATTCAGATTTTCTAAGAAATTGGTCAACTATAAGAAGCTCATTAACTGCCCCATATTCTAAAGCTTTTTCAATAGCTTTGAGCCCATAGGTCCCCTCGTTTTTTATTATTCCTTCAAATAATCTTTCAACTGCGCTAGTTTCAAGGGATATTCTAAGATCTTTTTGGGCCTTTTCTAGCATGCCTCTTTTGATACACTCATAAATTCCAGACCTGCCGCCAGTTGACACGTTTTCAGTTATTATCTTATTGATAATTTCTGATTTGTACTCTTTTACAAAATTCATGAATTCATCTTTGTAAAATCCAGGCCCTGCTACAATAACAGTCTTTAAATTATATTTTTGTATTATTTCTAAAATCTTAGAAGAAGTTTCTGCATAAAATTCACGTTTATCTTTGTCCCTAGAGGATATTTCGTGTTTTCCGGCAATGCTCTTAGAAACTGAAACTGGGAAATCTACACCGTATTGAGTAATAATCCCAAAGTCTGCATCTCCTTCTTCTATACAGACAATCAAAATTTTCGGGGTTAATGTATCTTTTATGGCCCTATCTATTCTTTCTAGCTGGTGATTTTTCCATCTTTTTGTAAGTGTTATTGTTGAGTCCTCTTCTATATTGAAAGTGTGATAACTACCGGCCTCTTCTCCTTGTGTTATAATCCCAGTTGCTCTGAGTCTCATCACGTCTTTTGAAAATTCGATTTTTTCTACTGTTATCTCTAGTTTTACTGGAATTCTTTCAAGTTTTTCACTTCTTATTTTATCGCCTTTTTTCATCTCTTTTCGATATGTTTTACCGAATAGTAGATCTCCACTTTCTATTATATGGGATAGGTGCCAGAGATCGTCCGCATTGTCTACCCTTAACTTCAATATCCCTTTGTCAAGTTCTCTGTGAATTATTTTCATTTAATCTCGTTCTACAATAATAGTTTCTCCGTCTTTTACAAGATTTAGATTATCCAAGGGGCCATCAATTTTACCAAAAATATTAACTGCGCTTGCAGGTCTAATTTCTTTTTCTAGTGAAGCAGGAGTTTTTCCAAAGAATATGCAAAATGCATCTCCTTGTGGCCAGAAAGCTAAATCTCCTTTATTTACAATTTCTTTTGGATTTTCATATTCAACGTGCACAGGAATTGAAAAATAGAACTCCCCACCCCACCTAAATCCCTTAGCTTTAAGTGGAAGTGAGTCATAAATTGCTTTTGCTGTTTCGGATTCGTCTAATGTGGCTTTAAACTCAAATTTATCGGTTTTGATCTTTATTTGCATAAAAGATAAATATAGGAAGAAGATTTAAAATTTTCCTTTTTTAAAATTAGATCTTTCAAATTTCTTTTTTGGCCTGTTCTCGAACTTCCTCGTCATTTGCTTTTCTTTTTTAGGTGGCGCATTAGGATATTTCTTTTCAATTTCTGCTATCCTTTTCATTAGATCATCTTTTAATGCATCGCCAACAAAATCCCCGCTCACATTATCAACTCTGGCCGCAATAGCTATTTTTGCTGCAAGTGTTCTTGCTATTTTTCCTTTCTGCCACCATGGAGCTTTACCGATCTCTGGATATTGAAGTATTAGGCCATATTTAGGGGGGTCGGCACCTGTCTTTATGTGTCTAAAAAGAGCTTTTTCTGCGCCCATTAACTGGATAGTTGAAGAGGGTTTAAATGATAAGTTTTTGAGTCCCCCTGCGTGAGATATTAGTTTTGCAGCAATAATTGGTGTAGCAACTATAGATGTATTTGGGGCAACTTCATTTACAAGATTTGTAATGTAATTTTCTAAGACTTCCTTCTTTTTATACAGTATGTCAATTAAATCTGCAATTTCTCTAATTTGTGATAGGTCATCACTAGTTAATTCAACACCAAGTGATCTCTCAATTATTTCATTATTAAGAGTTGATTCATAAGATAGTAAATTCTTTTTTTCTCGATAATTGGCCTTATTACCTATCTTAATTATAAATTCTATGAAGTTTTTATTTTCCGGGATAGCTGCTACCGATTCAGGAAAATGTATCGAGTACCATTCTCTAATTCTTTCAAGAAATAGATTAATTGTTTCATCAAATTCATTAAGTGAATATACAGCATGAATTATGAGTTTGTCTTTTTCTCCCAATAGGCTTGTAACTTTTAATCTAGCTAACTCTTGGAGAACGGCTTTTTGTTTTTTCCGATATTCATCTTCACCAATTAGCGCTTTTTCTAGATTATCCATATGATTTTCTCTAAATAAGATTCCGCCTTCATTTGGGAAAATAAACTGAAATTCAGTTTTATCTTTTAATTCATATTCTGAGAAAAAAGACAAATCTGGATTTCTTTCCATGATTTTTTTTAATTCATAGGGGACTTTACCTTTTTCAAGTTTTATAATCGATTTAACTGAAGGTTTAGTCCCTTTGGAAAAAGCTTCAAAATCATTAATTTTGCCTTTATTATCAAGAAGGTAAATACCATTTACATTAACACAAATAAACATATATTCACTATACTAAAGATATGTCACTTTTTTAAATGTTTTTTGGATAGCTATCTTCTTGATGGTTTAAAGACACCTAAAACTGCCAAAATAAAATATAAGAAAACCCCTGTTAGAAGTCCTGGAACAAATGCTTTAATCTCATCCATTAGGTAATACCCGGGAATAACATATCTATCAAATATAACAATCAAGATATTTATCGCAAAAAAGATAATTATTATAAACCAAACTAGTTCATTTGGTTTCTCAAATCTATTTAGAATAAAACGCCCAAACAATAATCCTAATAATAATGAAGGAATTAAGATATAATAATCCATAAAATAAATTAGATATTTAGTATAATAAGATTTTCTATTGGCAGATTACCCTGCCCCAGAACAGCCGTCATCTCCTGGATTATATTCTGCTTTTACACCAACAATTCCGGGGGTAGAATATTTTCCGCAGCACTCTTCAATCAACTTTTCTGATTTCAGTTCTTTGCCACAGGCTTTAACTTCATCAATAGACGATTTAGTTATGTCTGATATTTTTTCAGGCGATATTTCGCCCCTCTGGTAAACAAGTGTAAGAATTTTTGATTTAAGTTCACTATTACATCCCATAATTACGCACCTATAAAAAATAGAAAAATTAATATATAAATTTATTGACCTACGGGGAGAATTTCTCTACCATGAGTTTCATTGATTACTTCTGCTGCGGATAGATACAACGCTGCCAATGCGGTAAATATACCTTCGTATCCTGCTATCGTGTGCACAGTGTGATTAAACTCACCTATAGCTAAAAGGAAGAACAGAATTGTCAAGGATATGAATACTACTTGTAATGCTTTAGGCTTCTTTAAAGCTGCAACGCTCATATAGGCCGTAAAAAGACCCCATGAACCTAGAAAAACAGCAAGCCCTGCCTTTGGTACGGGTGCTATTAATCCTGCATATTGAAGTAAAAACATCAGTGCCAGACCAAGCCAAAAAGCACCGTATGAGGTGAACGCTGTAGCACCAAATGTGTTACCTCTTTTCATTTCCCACATACCAGCATATACTTGGCATGCACCACCGTAGAATATACCCATCGGTAAAACCATTCCTATACTTTCAGCAGGAACAATCCCTGCATTGACAAAATTCAAAATAAGGGTGGTTAGTCCAAACGCAGCAAGCCCCAGGGGGCCTGGATTCGCAATTTTTTCTGACATAATAACCAATTTTAGGAAAAAATCAAGATATAAAAGGGTTACTGTTTATTCTCTAGAACGTCTTGTATAACTTTATGAATCTGCTTAACAAGAAAAGGTTTTTGAATTACCGTGGCTGCGCCGGCATCAAGGGCTTCTTTAAATCTTTCCCTATATGCAGATACACCTATCGCAGCTACATTTGGATTTTTTGCTTTGGCATGTTTTATAACTTCAACTCCTGATACGTCGGGGAGTCTTATGTCAACAATTAATATCTCTGGATTTTCTCTATCAAAAATCTCAATAGCTTCCCTGCCGCTTTCAGTAGTAAAAACTATATAGTCTTTACTTAAAATTAAATCATATAATTCTAGAAGTTCAACTTCATCTTCAACGACAAGCAGCTTAAGCATTATATTGTATTAGGATTTAGTTACTTAAAACTCTTTCTGATTAGGATTTCTTCTGTGAATTTACCGATAATAAGTTAATTTTTTAAGTATAATAAAAAAGAGGGAGTATGGAAAAACTAAAGCTTGATTTCCATATACATTCTTATTATTCTCCTGATGGAAACATGAAGCCTAGGGATATTCTTGAAACTGCAATGTCAAAAGGACTTGATGTCATTTCTGTTACGGACCACAATTCTACAAAAGGTGGTATTGAAACAAGAGATTATGCAGAAAAAAAAGACATGTCTATAAAAGTTTTAGTTGGCCAAGAAGTTAAAACACTTTCAGGAGAGATAATTGTATTGAATCTTGAGGAAGAGATTCCTAGAGACATGACTCTAGAAGAAACTATCTCTTATGGGGAAAAAGGATTTATCATTACACCACATCCATTTGATAAATTTAGAAAAGGCATTGGAGATGACATAGATTCAATTAAAGATAAAATTAATGCCATTGAAGTTTTTAATAGTAGAACTTTATTATCTGCCCACAATAAACTTGCCGAAACTTATGCAAAAACTAATAATATTCCGGGGATAGCAGGATCCGATTCTCATTTTTCTGAAGAACTAGGATCTTCTTATTTTATGGTCGAGTCAAAAAAGACAACGAACTCGATATTCAAAAGTATAAAAGAAGAAAAAATATCTATTTTGGGTAGGCAAACAGGAATAAAACCTCATTTGAAGACTAGTATGATTCACTTGTTCAAATAGGCATGCTTTAATATTTCTTTGAGATGGTTTGAATATCCCAATAAAGTATCATTTGTTGCTGTAACCGTCGGAACTGAAAGTAAAAGAAATGATAATAGTATGATAATTAGCCCAACATACATGAAAGCAAAGTTTACTTTTGTCCCTAAATAGTCCTTAGATAACGTGTAGAATAAAATTGTTGGGATTGACATTCCAAGAATTAATAGAAATACGACAGGAAAAGCATACATGAATAAGGAGATTGATAGGAAAATTAGTAACAATAGTGAAAGCGGATACACCCTCAATCTATTTTCTTTTATTATTTTTTTAGCATTTGTAGTGTTATTCTTATAATATAGGAAAAGAAGTGTGTATCCTACCGATAATGAAATAACGAAAGGAAATGGAAATCCTTTAAAACTGTTTGTAAAGAGAAACCAGCCGCTTGAAAATTTCAATATCTGTATAACAGTGATAGCTACTAGAGATGTATTTTTGTGACCTTTGAGTCTTATAGCTGGATATGAGTATAGTAGATTTAATGCTATTATGAATGAAAATATGGCAAAAAAGTTTATTCCTGCCAATAAAGACACAAAGTTCCTAAAACAGATAAAATCACTATAAGATATTTTGCCGTGGGGATTGAGATACTTCCATTAGCTATGGCTTTCCAAGATATTTTCATCAGATTCTTTTTATCTTCTTCGTAATCCGTGAGGTCATTGAACAGATATATTGCCCCTAGACCTAAAGATAAACCTGAAGCCGCAAGTAGTATTTTTGGTAAGTTATAATCACCAGTTAAACTCACATATACTATAACACCAAAGAGAAACTGAAGGATATTTTTTGGGGCATTAAGAGTGGCAGAATTGTAGATAATTGCCCTATAAGTCATATCATTACTCAAATAAATTTTATTTATAAATATTCCTACTAGAGAATATATAGCATTTGATAGAGATTAATAGAGGTATATAGAGAAATAAATAAAAGTTAGCATTCACACAAAATAGGGGGTAGACTACAATTATTTTCTATTAGTGAAGTTAGCATATCCCTTGAATTCTCGTACCACTCTGGATCGTCTTGCTTTGTGCGCAATAAGAATCTTTCAGTGTTTTTATCGACAAGAAAGATCTTATCTTTCTCCTTTCTTTCCCAAACTTCAATTTCTCCTTTAACTGAGCACATGCTACCTAAATAATTACATGATTTAATAATAAATCCATAGGCTTGATCAAATTCGTTTGCCATGAATAGAATATTTTTGAAGCTGTTAAAAGACTAGACAGAGCATAAGTTACTTATTTTTGATATATAAAAATTAATTAAATCGTTATTTTTCGATATGGGGAATTAATACGGCTTTAATTATCCTAAGCGTATTCTTAAGCTGCACATTAACCATATAAATAGGTATTTTACTTTTTTTGAATAATGCACATCACAATGACTAGAACTCGTTACATACTGCTTTTAATAATTATATCAGTAATCTCTCTTGCTTATTATGTTCCACACTATGGGCTCATTTATGACGGGGGTTTATATGCCTCTTTAGGCTACTCTTTAATCAGTGGAAGTGGATATACATTTAATGGATACCCAGGCGATGTGCCCCCAATATTACCTCTTTTTCTTGCACTTTTTATAGGGATTTTTGGAGAAAAGGGGATATACCTAGTAGTGCCTTTATTTTCAATAATTCATGCAATTATTTGTTTTCTTATTCTAGAAAAAAGAGTATCTATGGAGGTAGGATTTTTAGGATCATTGTACGTTTTTTTTACACCCGTTATTTTTTACGATTCAATTAATGTAATTCGTGAGATTCCTTTGGTAACTTTTGTCATGGCGTCTTATTTAGTCTTTTTATGGAAAGATGATTCTTATAAGAAACATGCTTTACTAGGTGTTCTAATTGGCCTATCCTTCTTAACAAAATCAGTTGGATTCGTTTATACATTTCCAATCATTCTTTATTATTTGATTAAAATGAATAGAAAAGTTGCAATTAATTTGTTATCTTTAGTGATACTAGTTCTTCCATGGGCAATATGGTCTTATTCAAATTTCCAAACTCCTTTTGTTTCACATTCCGCTTATCTATTACCTCAAATAGGATCGAATATTATTACTTTTTTTACTAGGACTTTGCCAATATTTCTTCTTGGATCGTTTATACCTATACTACCTCTTTCGATACTTGGAATCAAAAAATCTGAGAAAACATTACTATTATTTGGATTCTTTGTGTTTTTATGTGCATTTTTATGGCCTGTTCAAGAAGCAAGATACTTACTTGCTGGGTACTTTCTCCTAGTCTATTTTGCATTGTTATATCTTAAAGACAAGAGAAAAAATATAACTGTTGCTTTTATGATTATAGCAGTTTTATTTCAGTTTGGTGCAACTGTATCAGTATTACAAACTAGCGTTGTTTCATATGGGCTCATAGATGAAGCGGGATATTGGCTTAGGGATAATACAGATACAAATTCAAAAGTGATGACACAATCATTTAGACAAATCCACTTTTTTTCGCATAGAAAGGTTTATCAAATACCCCAAGACCAATCACTATTTCAAAAAACTCTTGAAACAGATCAAATAGAATATGTAGTTATTGACTCCTACGAAAAAACAACTCCTCAGTATGCAAGAGATTTTTTTAAAGAATTAGATCCATTAGTTACTTTCGCTGATAAGGTGGGAATCGTTAATATCTACAGATCTCCGTATTATAACTCTAGTAAAACTGACATTTAATTATCCCTTGAGTGCTAGATAAGCGACATAGGATATACCTTTGAAGAAACAAATACCCGATAATTTTTTTAGTGTAAAGCTTTTAAGAGTCTATTTTAATAAATATTAAATGGATGACTTTGACGTTACAAAACTAAAAGGCTTGTCTGAAGAAGAAGTTGCCCAACGATTAGAAGAAGAAGGGTACAATGAAATTCCGTCAAAAAAGAAAAAAACGGGATTTTATATAGCATTTGAAGTTATTCGTGAACCCATGTTTTTACTTCTTGTAGCTTGCGGTACACTATATTTTATTCTAGGTGATATTCAAGAAGGCATCATGTTACTTTTTTTCGTGTTTGTTATAATTGGAATTACTTTTTATCAAGAAAGAAAAACAGAAAGAGCTTTAGAGGCTTTAAGAGATTTATCAAGCCCACGTGCATCAGTAATAAGAAATGGAGAACAAAAACGTATCGCTGGAAGAGAAGTTGTAAGGGGGGATATATTAATTCTTTCTGAAGGAGACCGTGTACCCGCGGACGCTATTCTCTTAAATTGCAGTAATTTTTTTGCAGACGAATCCTTGTTGACCGGTGAATCTGTACCAGTGCGAAAATCTGAATGTAAAGAAATAGCACAAATGATACCACCTGGTGGTGATGGATTACCTTTCGTTTATTCTGGTACACTAGTAGTAAGAGGGCAGGGAGTTGCTCAAGTAGAAGCTACGGGCATCAAAACTGAAATGGGTAAAATTGGTAAAGCCTTACAATCCTTAGATCAAGAAGGAACTCATTTGCAAAAAGAAACAAAAAATATTATCAAATATTTCTCTATAGCTGGTTTTTTACTTTGTTTAATTATTATTATTTTCTATGGATTATCGCGGGGGAACTGGATCCAAGGATTTTTAGCAGGTCTGACCTTAGCCATGGCCATACTTCCTGAGGAATTCCCAGTGGTCTTGACAGTATTCTTAGCCCTTGGTGCATGGAGGATATCCCAAAATAGAGTCCTTACTAGGAGAGTGCCTGCCGTAGAAACTCTAGGTTCTGCGACAGTGCTGTGTGTAGACAAAACGGGAACTTTAACTCAAAATCGTATGACCGTCAAGAAGATAGTATCTGATAGAAGTACATACGAGGTAAATTATGATTCAAAACAGTCTATACCGGAAGAATTTCATGAAATAGTCGAGTTTAGTATTTTAGCTAGTCAAAAAGAGCCTTTTGATCCGATGGAGAAGGCATTCAAGGAACTGGGAAATCATTATCTTTTTGATACCGAGCATATTCATAATGATTGGAAGCTCATGAGGGAGTATCCATTATCAGAAGAGTTATTGGCTATGTCCCACGTATGGAAATCTCCAGACGGAAAAGACTATATAATATCTGCAAAAGGCGCTCCTGAAGCAATTATTGATTTGTGTCATCTTGAAGAGACAAGAAAAAATCAGATTCTTTCAGATGTTGACAAACTTGCTAAGGAAGGGCTAAGAGTATTAGGCGTAGCAAGGTCAGATTTCAAAGAAATTAATTTACCAACTAAACAGCATGATTTTAAATTTGATTTTTTGGGACTTATAGGTCTAATGGACCCTATCCGGCCATCTGTACCTAATGCAGTCAAAGAATGTTATGATGCAGGTATTAAAATCATAATGATTACTGGTGACTATCCAAGTACTGCACAAAACATTGGTAGGCAGATTGGATTAAAAAATCCAGAAAAAATTGTCACTGGATCCGAACTAGATAAAATGACGGACGATGAGCTTCAGAAGATAATTAAAGATATTAGTATTTTTGCTAGGGTAGTCCCTGAACAAAAACTGAGGATAGTCAACGCACTGAAATTCAATGGCGATATTGTTGCCATGACAGGGGATGGCGTCAATGATGCACCTGCCCTAAAATCTTCAAATATTGGGATAGCTATGGGGGGGCGAGGCACAGATGTTGCTAGAGAGTCTGCCGATCTTGTATTACTAGATGATGATTTCTCATCAATAGTTAAGTCCGTTAGAATGGGGCGGAGAATTTTTGATAATTTAAAAAAAGTGATGGCATATATTTTGGCTATACATGTTCCTATAGCGGGTATGTCACTAATACCAGTTCTTCTCAAGATGCCACTAGTTCTATTGCCAGTACATATAGTATTTCTTGAATTAATAATAGATCCTGCCTGTTCAGTTGTCTTTGAAGCTGAACCTGAAGAAGCAAATGTTATGAATAGGCCACCAAGAAGTCCAAAAGAAAATATTTTCGGGAGATCAACAGCTTTATTGAGTTTTTTACAAGGATTTAGCGTTTTATTTATAGTCCTAGTAACTTATATTATTGTATTAAGCAGAGGGCAAGGAGAAATGGAAGCCCGAGCCTTTACATTTACAACTTTAATAGTTGCTAACTTAGCATTGATATTTACTAACAGGTCGTGGACACGAACAATCTTAACTACCTTAAAATCTCCAAATTCAGCACTTTGGTATGTCACATTTGGAGCATTGCTATTTTTAGGCATGGTATTGTATATCCCGTTTCTTAGAGATCTATTTCTTTTATCGATACTCCATATAAATGACATCTTAATATGTCTTGTATTGGGAATTGCCAGCGTACTGTGGTTTGAAGTACTAAAAATTATTAAATTAAAATTAAATACTAATGGATAATTTTCTTTCTGTTTTAAAACGGGGTTCTTATTCATTTTCGGGTGATACCTTAGATTCTTGGTTATTCAAATCGGGGGTAGTATATTAAGCATATAAATGGAAAGCTCCGATATTATTAGATGGATATGAAAACAAGAATAATTTTTAATGAAATTGAGCCCAAATATTTTGCCACCATGTTTGGATTTATTTTAGCTTTGCCCAGTAAAGGTATAAAAATCGAAAAAATCGAGTTTCCAGAAATATTGTCAAGTGAAAATTTTGAATTCTCTGATGAACTAAATCTTAAATCAAAAATGGGAACTCTTACATGGGAAGATATGAGTAATTCATTAAAAAACCCTGTTTCAATGACTATAACATGTCAAAACAATGTGAATTTAAACGATTTGGAGCACATAAGAAAGCTTTGCGATTGCAACATAGAAGAACGACTTGAAGAAAATAAGATAATCTTTTGGCCTAAAAATAGAGAAGCGTTATAGTTTTTTTACTAATGGTAAAATCGTTGTGGGCGCAACAGACTTTAGCCACTTTCGGCAAATCCTTAATTATAGTTTATTTTAATTCATAATAATACTATTTTGTATTTAATCTTGATTCAAAAATCTAATTAAGTTATCACGTTTCATTAAACACTCACTCTTTAATTTGTTTTTGTTAAATCCCCCAAAATGAATAAGGGGTAGAAAAATATTTGCAAAAATAGAAATCTCACGAATTTGCATAAGAACCCAAAATAGAAAAGATTATAAATCCTACGACAAATGTCTATTATCCTTTCAACAATTGGTGATAATTATGGCTTTTGGCGATAGATGCGATGGTAAACAAATAAGAACACTCTCTAATTATAGACGAGTCTACCCATTTATAATGAAAACAAGGACGGAATCTGCAATATATGCAGACTTTGAATTTGAAGTTGGCAAAACTCTAGAATATATGGAAAAAGTTAATGCAGGTTTAAGTGAAAAGAAAGTTAAGTTTTTTCATATTTTCATTGCTTCTTTAATCAGAACAGTTGCAATGAGACCTCAGTTGAATAGATTTGTTATGGGGAGAAGAATATTCCAAAGAAATGAAATACAGATATCAATGATAGTTAAGAAGAAATTAGACGAAGAGTCAGAGTATTCTAATATTAAAGTTATTTTTGATCCAAGAGATACCCTGGAAATGGTAATTAAAAGAATGGCCGAAGCACTTGATTATGGTAGAGGCGATGATAAAAAACATGAAGAAAAAGAAATAGATCTTCTTATTAAATTTCCAGATTTTATCCTAAAATTTATAGTCTGGGTATGGAGAGGACTTGATTATTATGGCATTTTGCCAGCTTCTATAGTCAAAGATGATCCAATGTATGCAAGTGTTTATGTAACAAATCTTGGTAGTTTAGGACTTAATTCCGTATATCATCACCTATTTGAGTATGGTAATACTTCAAATTTCATAGCATTGGGAAAGATCCACAAGGGGCCCGTAGTTGATAAAAATAGTGAATTAAAGGTGAAAGATGTAGTTAGAATAGGCTACACAGTGGACGATCGTATAAGCGAAGGCATATATTTTGTTAAAGCAATCGAACTGTTCCAGAATTTTATGCAAAATCCTGAAATACTCGAAAATCCGCCTTCTGAAGAGGATATTCAAGCATATTTAATGGTGACCGAGGGAAAATAATGTATGAAAAAAAGCCATGGCTAAAATATTATGAGAATTATATTCCTGAATCTATTGATTATCCTAAAAAAACAATGTATGAAGCAATTTCTGACGTTTCTCTAAAATATCCAGAAAGAATAGCTTACGATTTCTTAGACAATACTTCAACGTACAAGGAGTTCTTAGGCGATATCGATAAATTTTCCAATGCACTTCATGCACTTGGCCTTAGAAAGGGTGATCGAATTACTATTTGTATGCCAAACTGCCCACAAGCAATTATTTGTTTCTACGCCGCAAACAAAATTGGGGGAGTAACAAGTATGATCCACCCACTTTCCCCACCCAAGGAAGTAAAATTTTACCTTAATTTAAGTAAAAGTAAATATGCTATCACCCTTGATGCATTTTACGATAATTTTAAGGATATAATGGCCGATACTTCAGTTGAGAATCTTATTCTTGCAAAAATTACAGATTATCTTCCAACTCTAAAAAAGATTGGATTTAAAATAACAACTGGAAGGAAAATAAAGAAAGTTCCTTCGGACCCACGAATTTCTTGGTGGAAAGATCTAATGGAAAAGGATTATCCTAAAATAGAAAAACTAAAAATAGATTCTGATGAACTTGCAGTTATCTTGTATAGCGGTGGAACCACTGGAGTTCCTAAGGGAATTGAACTTTCAAATTATAATCTAAACTGTCTCGCTATGCAGGCCAGTGCGCAGGGACCAATTGTAGAAGACGATTCAGTTCTTTCAATTCTACCAATATTCCATGGATTTGGGCTTGGTGTATGTGTACATACATTTTTGATTGATGGTAGCAAATGCATATTAGTTCCTAAGTTTTCTGCAGATACCGTTTTAAATTTAATAAAAACTAAAAAGCCAGCTTATATGGCAGGTGTTCCAACTCTTTACGCCGCACTTGCTAGAAATCCTAAGATATCCAAGGTCGATTTCAGCTGTATAAAAGGTGCATTTTGTGGTGGAGATCACCTCCCTCACGATATTAAATTAGAGTTTGAAAACGCAACTGAAAAATCGGGAGGAAAAATTGTCTTAAGAGAGGGTTACGGATTGACTGAATCTGTAACAGGCGTTACAATTATGCCTAAAAATAATTATCGGCAAGGAAGCGTGGGAATACCTCTATCGGACATTATGATCAAGATAGTAAAACTGGACACATTTGAAGAGGCTCCCTCTGGAGAAGAAGGTGAGATATGTGTCAGTGGGCCTACAGTAATGATGGGATACCTAGATCATCTTGAAGAAACAGAACAAACAATTAAAATTCATCCTGATGGAAGAAAATGGCTACATACTGGAGATGCCGGTCATATGGACCCTGATGGTTTTATCTATTTTAAACAAAGACTTAAACGGATTATAATATCTTCCGGAATGAACGTTTATCCATCTCAGATTGAAGATGTTTTGGATAGTCATCCTGCAGTTGCATTGTCTTGCGCTATTGGAGTTCCACACCCGCATAAAATGAAAAGTGTCAAAGCTTTTGTTTCTTTGAAAGATTCATCTAAAGCAACTAAAGAATTAGCAAAAGAACTAGTGGATTACTGCCAAGAACACTTGATAAAATGGAGCTGCCCGGAAGAGATTGAATTCAGAAAAGAATTACCCTTGACATTAATCGGAAAAGTTGCTTATGGCATTTTGGAAAAAGAGGAATTAGAAAAAAGAAAGAATCGGGAAATGGATAAGATGCCAAAAGGAGATACCTTCTCAGAACCTGCAATAGACATATCCTGTTCATCGAGCCTAGGTGCCCCGGATAATCCTTAAATTATTTATTTTTTTCATATTTTGTTGCAACAAAATCTATAATAATCCCGTAGACTATCCCGGCAAAAAAACTGGGTACATCCCTAAATTCTGTTGAAAGAAAGATGGCACTAGATACAAATAGGCCCATTAAAGCACCTCTTATGAAAACATTACTAGATCCTTTTGTTATTTGAATATTGCCTGAAAGACCAATCAACAATCCCATAACAATTCTATTATACCACATGGCAGCTAAAAAAATAGAATTTTCAAATCCAATCCTAGTGCCAACGCCTATGATGCAGAATATTCCTAAAATTGCGCCAGTTAATAATGCAGTCGCTATCCTTTTTTTATTTATCATTTTATTCTACCCCCATATAAATTATAATAAATAAGTATTTAAATTTTAATATTCTAACAATCTAAGGATGTTATGGAAGAAAAAGTCAAACTCACAGAAGAAGAATGGGAAGAAAGTCTCACCCCCGAAGAATATTATATTTTAAGGAAAAAAGGAACTGAAAAGCCATTTACCGGCAAATATGTAGACACTAAAAAGAAAGGAAGGTATATTTGTGCTGGATGTGGAAATGAATTATTTGATTCTGATGCTAAATTTGATTCTGGTACAGGCTGGCCAAGTTTTACTGAGCCCGCAGAAGAAGATAGAGTAGAGGAGCAGGAAGATAAAACTCACGGGGTAGCCAGAACAGAAGTTTTATGCGGTAAATGTGGTGGACATCTAGGGCATGTATTTGACGATGGGCCTAAACCAACTGGCAAAAGATACTGCATGAATTCTGCATCACTCAAATTTGAAGAGGAATAATAAAAATAAATTTTAACTTTTTATATATACTAAATAGGGATCCGTTAAGGCGTAGACATTAGCAAAACCTTTGTTTGCTAGAAACTGAGCATTTGTTATTGCGGCTTGACTGGTACTACAATATGTTATGATTTTTCTATCCCGAGGTATACTTGATAAAACTGAACCTAGCTCAACGCCTGTTATATTCACAGCACCTTGTATATGGCCTGCCCGATATTCCTCGGGATTTCTTACATCTATAATAAAAAGTGGCTCTCCGCTAGCTATCATCTGTTTCAACTGCGAAGAATTAATCAGTTGATATGGAACTGCTGGGCTACCTGTATCCTCTACGATCCGATCTATCAAAGTAACAAGATTACTCTCAACTGCGAACTGAGTATTATCTCTATCACTACCTGCTATGACGAAGACCTCCTGCTTAGATATCCACCGATCCCTCGTTTCATAAAATATCTGGTATCCTTTTATATTCCTTAGATTATAGCTTTCATTTGAAGGCAATATTTGTAAAGATAAGTATCCTGTGTGATCAAGTGAATCAGGCCCGCCAAGAATTATGACATATGGATAAGAGGTATACCCTGTATCTGATTTTCCAAAATAAACAACGTTCAAGTCTCTGTTTCGAAGAGTAGAAATAATATCACTGTTTAGGTTATAATCTATAGAATTTGCCACCAAAGCTACATCTTTTTGAGCCGAAGCAATTCCGAGTGAGGAGCTGACAAAAAATAATAGAATAAATACAGTCAATATTTTTTTCGTACCAATCACCCGAGCATCCCCCTTATTTCTTCTGCCGACCCTTTGATTTCTTTGACTGAGTAAATATCACCATGACATTTATCTTTTATTATAGAATCTAGATATTCCATTAAAATCCTCCAATACCAATATTATTAATATCCATATATAAAAATGTTTGGCAAATAAATATAGATAATCACAAATATTATATACTAGAATTAGTTTATTAAGTGGAGTGTAATATGAACAAGACATCTTCAAAAGAAAAATTCATTTCATCTCTAGAAAAAGGAGATATAATACTGAGTAGAAATATCAAAAATCCAATCGAGACTCTAATATGCAAGGCCGTTCCAGATGCTAGGTGGCCACACTGCAGGCTTTATATCGGATATGGAAAAAGCGTTGAATCTACAGTCGGTGGCGTTCAAGTAAAAGAAGTTCAGCAATACCTTGATACAGATGAGCTAATGATCATAAGGCCGCCAGATTACATAGATAAAGATAAACTTGTTAAAGCCTGTATGATGTATCTTGGGCTAGGTTATAGTTATTTACAATTCATTAGAACTGGCAATTTATTTCTTATAAAAAGATTAATCAAGAAAGATTTAAGGAAATACTTTAGGATTGATCTCGATAAAAATGTCGTATGTTGCGAGCTTATAGCTTATGGATTACTAAAACAGGGGTATGAATATGAAGTTACTCCTAACTTCTGTTTTCCAGATCAATTTGAGGATGATAAAAGGATGGAAATTATTTTGAAATATATTCCTGAAAGCTATTCTAGTACTAAATGATTAGTCTTCTTTTCATCAGTCTTATTGAAACAAAAAATAATATTGTAGTGGCAGCCACAATCCACAATAGACTTGTTATTAATGAATAACTATATATGCCCAGCGTTAGCGCTCTATTTATTATAACTAAATGTGCCAAAGGAAGTATAGCTAGAGCTACATACTGGACTGCTAGTGGCAAGACTGTAATGGGAAAGAATGTACCGCTGAATAGAAACATGGGGGTAATAAAGAGGAAACTTGGGTAACTTAAGGTATCAATTGTTGGGCTTAACGCTGTAAAACACATCGCTATACAAGAGAATAACAGTCCACCCAAGAATGCAAATGGAATTATAAGTAAAGATGAAGGCATTTCGACGACACCAAATGCCAATAAGACAGGCAGCATAATTATGGCATATATGGTACTTCTAGTTGCTCCCCAAAAGAGTTCTCCGGCTATAACTTCCTCAATTGAAATTGGAGTAGAAATCATCGCGTCAAAAGTTTTGAGGTAATACATTCTAACAAATGAAGTATATGTACATTCAAAAAAAGCAGCGTTCATCACAGATATTGAAACTAGGGCCGGGGCAATGAATTTTGCATAGGGAATCCCATTAACATTATCAATAAATCCTCCTAATCCAAATCCTAAAGCCAAAAGATACATTATAGGTTCCAAGAAAGGAGGGATAAAATTAAGTTTCCAGGTTTTAGCAAAAGTAACAATGTTTCGCCTCCACGGCTTCAAAAATCTGTAAGTAAGTCCGAACATAACTATTCCCTTAATTTTCTTCCCGTAAGTTTCAAAAATACATCCTCTAGTGTGGCAGGTCTAGCGGTAACACCGCTATCAACACATTCTTTTAGTATAAGACTAGTAATATCAGACACTTTATCACTATATATTTCTACACTTTCATTTGCAACTTCATAGTTAATATTATTTTTTTCTAAACATGTTTTTATTTCGTTTGTGTTTTCTGCTTCTACAATGTGCTCTCCGACATATTTCTTTACGAGATCTTTTGGCGTGCCTTCAACAAGGATCTCGCCATTGTCCATAATAACTAGCCTATCGCAAAGTCTTGCGGCCTCCTCCATATAGTGAGTTGTTATAATAACAGTTATTCCTTTTGAAGAAAGATCCTTTAATTTTTCCCAGATGAGGTGCCTAGCCTGGGGGTCAAGACCTGTTGTTGGCTCATCTAAAATCAATAGTTTGGGTTCATTGATCATTGCCCTTGCTAATACCAATCTTCTTTTCATTCCCCCGGATAGCTTATCAATAGAAATATCCTTCTTCTCGGTAAGCTGAACATATGCTATCAGTTCATTAGCCCTCTTTTTCGCCTCTTCTATAGGTATGTCAAAGTATCTTGCATACTGAAGGAGATTTCCAATGACTGAGAAATCTGGGTCGAGGTTGTCCATCTGCGGAACTACGCCCATTAATTTCTTTATTTCTTTTTGATTGTGCCCAACATCAAGGCCGAATACCTTTAGATCTCCGCCAGTTTTTGGTGAAACACACTGAATCATTCTCATGGTGGTAGTTTTACCGGCTCCATTTGGCCCTAAAAACCCAAAAACCTCCCCTTCGTTTACCTTGAAATTGATTTTATTAACAGCTATAACATCGCCGAACTTTTTTTCAAGATTTTTGGCTTCAAGGACTATACCCACTATAACACCTGTTAAGGAAATTATCCTGTATTATAAAAGTCTTTACTTAAATTTATATCCTAAAATTTGGAGTTTAATCGATTGATTTAAATAGGTTAGAATATTAATATGGATGGGCTAAAAATGGCATCTATTATATATTTGTATCTCATAATAGCTAATTTTGTTTTGCTCTTGATTGTGTATTCTTTCAGTGTAAAAAATAAAAGTAAAATCAAATACCTCTATGCCCTTGGAATCACTGAAGTGTTATGGGTAGTACTCTATATTTTTCCTTTCGGAAAATTCATATCTAACTTTGTTGATTGTATAATAAAGTTACTCTAATTGATGTTATGTTAAATGATTCTAATAATTGGAAAATATGCCTAAAGTTCAGTCCAGCTAGTAACCTTATCCTTTCGGATAATAAAGCGATAAATTATTTCACTAGACTGGATATATTAGATGAAGAGCCCGGCAATGTAGAATCATTATGGGAGTTACCAGATGTAATATCACTTCTGAGTACACAACAGGAAGATGGCTCATGGAAATATTCAGGGGCTAAAGAAGAGATCAGATCCCAACTGAATTATAATCAACTTGAAACCTATAGAATTATCCGAGTTTTAATTGAAAAGTACGGCCTAAACAACACAAATAATGCAATTTCAAAGGCTTGCGAATTTCTCTTTTCCTTTCAAACTGATGAAGGGGATTTTAGAGGCATATACGGAAATGAATACACGCCAAACTATTCCGCAGGGATAATGGAGATGTTGACAAAAGCAGGTTATGGAAAGGATGATAGGATAGACCTTGGAATCAATTGGCTTATATCTACGAGACAAAATGATGGCGGGTGGGCAATACCCTTCAGGACTAAAAAGTGTAAGATTAGTGATGCCCTCTATGAAAAAGACAAGATTGAGCCAACTAAAAATGATCCAACAAAGCCATCTTCTCATTTAATAACAGGTATAGTCTTGAGGGCATTTGCAGCACACAGGCACTATAGAAAATCAATTGAAGCAAAGAAAGCCGGGGAATTTCTTAAATCCCAATTTTTTAAGAAAGACAATTACCCAGATCATGGCTCACCTGACTACTGGGGAAAGTTAGCTTACCCTTTCTGGTGGACAGATATTGTTTCTTCTCTTGATTCCCTTTCTAAACTCAAATTCAGCCTAGAAGACGAAGACATCAAAACAGGGTTAGAATATCTTATCACTAATCAGAAAAGTGATGGAACTTGGAAAATATACTATGGCCTCCCAAAAGACGATGACAACGATCTATGGATTACTTTGGCTATTTGCAGGGTATTCAAAAAATTTTATTCGATTTAGGTGTTACCGATAGTTTTAAATATCGATAACTAGTATAAATATCTAATAACGGTGTCGATTATGAAAGGAAAAATTGCGATATTAATTTCTTTGTTGATTATTATTTCATTTTTATCAGGATGTACGACTTCTGAAGTTATTGTCAATGATGGCGAGTTTTATGGATGTGTCCAAGAGCCTGTACTAATGGATCCTGACATCCAAAATGGTATGAATCAATTAAATGAACAATATCTAGCTGAATGCAGACGGGAGTGCTCTACATGCAACTGTGAAGCTGATGCTAAAATAGTAATTTTTCTTGAAACTATTTATGATGTAAATGGAAGCGGTATTCAATGGAAACCTGGACTTTTAGGCAAAGAGATAACACTCCCATTTAGTTATGGAATCAATAGATGCTCACTTTCTCCACAAAATCCTTTTAATGCGGATTTAGGTTTTGATATCAAAAAATGCTCAGAATTTCTAACACTGATACCTTACAATCCATTCACCGCTCCTTTTGCATTGTTTTTAGAAAGCTATTTTCTTGAATATATGCATCTAACAGGACCAACCCCAACAGAAAACGAAGGATGCTTCCCCGCCCCATATAAGAATCATTATCTGTCGTCAAATATTAAATGTCAACTAAAGGAGAGTTATGTTTTAGTTTTGACGTCAGAGAGTCCAGATCCCATAAACGTCAATGGGCATATAATTAATCCCATAGGGGGGACAAGTAGCCCTTACATGTATATAATTTATTTCTACTCTGGTTTTGACAAGGCTTTAATCGATGATTTTATTCTGAATCTCGGTGGATCGGGACTTGGTTTTGCAGGTATCTCCCCATATAATGAAATCCCTTCAGCTATTAATATCACACGCAATCAAGGCGAACAGATTAAAGTCTTTTTATATAGAGAATGCTGTTGGCACTGCAATCCAAAACCACAACTTCCTGCAACTATCTTATACCCAAAAGTAGACATAGAAAGTTTCACATTAACTAACGGAGATGCAATTATAAAAGACGGAAAAATAATATCTTCATTTACTATTTCACCCGGCGTTCAAAATACAACTATAGGTGTTGAAAACAGAGGATTCTTTACCCAGAACAACGTTTATATAAAATTTGTTGGATTGCCAGAAGGCATAGAAGTTAGTACAATACCAGAATCACAAAAGATTAAAGCCCACAATATTGGTACTTATGAGACTACCTTTACCGTTGGACCTAATGTGCCTTCAGGCACGTACAAGATATCAATGATAGTCTATTCTCCTAACGGAATACTTGACACAATAATTATGGACCTAGTAGTTCCATAAATCATTTTTTTCTAAATTTAATTTTAGTTATATATAGTAAAAATTCAAAGATGGATAGAGATGATTAGAAATAAATTAATGGATATCGGACTATACTCTCTTACTATAAATCCTTTAATTAAATACTCTATCAAAGAGATAACAACTAAATGTACTAAATGTAATAATACTATTTTGGGACAAATAATTAAGGATATTGAAACTGAAGAACATCCTATCTTATGTAGGAGGTGTACTGTTTTATTCCACCTCTTTAAAATTTGGATCCCCTTTCTAAAAATATTTGACTTTGCAGTTAGCAGAGAGTCTTTTAAAAATGTCCCAACTTTTAATGAAGGTTACTCTCTTACGTCATATACTATAGGCGCCCACTCTTTTTTGAAAGGAATATTATTTTTTGGTTACAGAAAACCCTTGATATTTGATTCACCGATATCAGTTGTGCTCGAATTAACTAGATTATGCAATCTTAATTGTAACTACTGTTATGCACATACTTTTAATTCTGATTTAAATACGCCGAAATACAATTTAGATTTATCAACTGACAAATGGCTCAAGGCTATAGACATTCTAAAAGAAGCTGGAGTCGCTTCCCTTGTTTTTTCAGGGGGAGAACCATTACTCAGAGAGGACTTTTTTACAATAGCAGAGTATGCGAATAAACAGGATTTTGCAACATCACTTGCAACAAACGGTACTACAATCGATAAAAAGATTGCCCAGAAAATCAAAGAATCCGGAATAAATTATGTACAAATAAGCGTGTTTAGCTCTATAGAAGAAACAAACGATGCCAATAGAAAAAAAGATTCCTTTAAAAAATCTATCAATGCAGTTAGATTCTGTAAAGAACAGGGATTAACTGTCGGCTTATCTTTAACCCTTACTAGCTTGGTAAAGGATGAGATACAAAGCTTTTTGGAGCTTGGAAAAAATGTAGGTGCTGATGTATGTATCTTTTTAAATTATGTTCCCTTTGGAAAAGGAAATGATCTTTTGAGCTTAGATAATGGCGACAAAGAAAAAATTCTAACTGAAATACTAAATAAACGTAAAGAATACGATAGATACTTCAGAAAAATTGTAGTATTACAAGCTCCAGAAATTTCTCAGATTCATTATGAAAAACAAAATAATAAAGAACTGATGCAAATTGGGGTTACCAAATTTGACAAACCAGGCTGGGGCAAATACATCGAATATGTTGGGGGATGCTCTGCCGGGAGATTTCTTTTAGCCATATCTAATGAAGGTACCATTATGCCCTGTCCTTTTCTAAGAATGAATTTAGGCAATATCCTAAATAGCGACCTTAATTTAATATGGAGAAATAGTGATGTTTTAAACCAAATAAGGGATAGAAATAACTGGGAGGGTAAGTGCGGAAATTGTAAATACAAAATAATATGTGGGGGATGCAGAGCAAGATCATATATTAACTCAAACAATATCCTTGCAGAAGATCCTTCCTGCTCTTACTGCACTTAATAATCCAATTAGGGCAGGGTAATCAACTAAAATAGCCATTCTAGAATAATCAATCCCCTGACACAAATTAAACATTAAAAACTAAAATAACAACATATATATTATATAAGATATATAATTGAATATTTATTGCATTTATTTTTACTAATGTTAGGCTTTACTAATATTTGTTATTTTGATAAATTTACGGAAGATCTACTTCCCATAAAATAAATAAAAGCACTAAAAATCAAAATAACAACATATATATTATATAAGATATATAATTGAATATTTATTGCAATTTACTAATATTAAATTTTAATACAGTTTTGCTTTATTCTGTCTCTTTTCCATATTTCGTCCAGCTCTGAATTGACAGTGCCAGCATCAATAAGGCCAGAAGACAACATGTGGGTGAAGCTTCTTATTGTACCAATGAATGCGATTAGTACGAAAAAGTAGAATTGCAGTCTAGTCCCCTAGATAGCGTTATCTGCCGGGGTAGGCAACAGCATCTCAAATATGTTTTTCATCAAATAATTGAAATCATAATAACTATAAGTTTTGTTATTTAAGATTAATTGCAATAATTATACACTATTATATTGTTAAAAATATATAAATATAAAATAATTGCAATATATTATTCATTTATCTAGTTAGTTATGGAATACCAATACCCTATTTTTTGTCGTAAAGACATTTATTAAAATATGAAAATGGAATCGGAATTCATTTACCAACTTTTTATTCAAGTTAAATTTAAATACTTAGTCACCCCCAGTTAGCATGGTGATAATATAGAATTTATGTCTTGGATGGATAAAAAAGCAAAAAAATTAAGTGTATGGGATATAGCTCTTGTCAAACTTGGCTCAATGATATTTGGTCTTATTGTTGGTTCATACATATGGTTTTTTGTGAGACAATATATTATTGCCTTTGTGGTGCTTTTTGTGCTAGTATATGCATGGCCTGTTTACAGATTTTTCAAATAATTTCTTAATTGTTTTTTTTATCTGATTAGGCTAGGCTTGTTAAACTAAAAAGGTGATCCTAGAGATTAATAAAAATAGGATTTTATACTAGATTCTATATGCCGGCGCCGTAAAAATACTGGATGATCTACTGCTTGCTACTAGCCTTAA
>Ga0116141_10000450_pt1 | contig 32279 bp, 24 predicted proteins | sample AD_UKC097_MetaG_FD_89744 | JGI IMG/M metagenome (GOLD analysis project Ga0116141, IMG submission 89744) | Active sludge microbial communities of municipal wastewater-treating anaerobic digesters from USA - AD_UKC097_MetaG | ecosystem: Engineered > Bioreactor > Anaerobic > Digestate | place: USA...
ACGCCGCAGACGGTATTGGGATAGCTGGGATGGGCGACCCGGTTGAGCACCACCTGCGCCACCGCGCGCTGGCCCTGGTCGGGTTCGCTGCGCGCCTCGAAATAGATTGCGGCCGTCAGGCACTGGAGCGCGCGGGTGCGGTCCACGCCCGAATTGTCGATCCGGATCGCGCGGGCAACCGCCCCGGCGATGTCCGCCTCCCCCGGCGCGGCGTCGCCGTCGCTCTGAAGGCCCGGGACCAGTGGCGTATCGTTGGGGGCAAGGTAATAGAAAGCCGAACCCGGGAAGCTGTCTCCGGCGCGTTCGAACGGCATCGGTTCGATCTCGAGGCTGGCCGCCCCGGCGTTGGCAATGTCGAACGCGTCCCACCGGCCCGGCCATTCCCCCGGCGCGGCGAGCGCGGGCACGGCCATCGCCGCCAGCAGCACCAGCACGCGCCGGCCCATGTGGCGACGTTCCATCCGCTGGCCCAGCCGGCGCGGAGCGCGCCGCTTCAGCCGCGCGGTGAAATCGCGCGGGCGGGGTTCGTAGGGAAAGGTCAGCCTGTGCTGCATCGGTTCTCTGAGTGGCTACGCGCACCGCGCGTAGGCCCGGGGACCGGCGCCGCGCCAGCGCGCTTTTCGCGCCGTGCCGAACCGGGACGTCTGCCGGGCATAGGGTCAAGCGGTTAAGAAATGGCGCAATTCCCGCTGGTGCTTGCATCGCTGCGCGGCGGGGCCTATGCGCGGCCTCACGTCATGGGTTGCCTGCGCAAGCGGGCCTAAGAGGGAAGCGGGTCCAAATCCCGCGCTGCCCCCGCAACTGTGACCGGGGAGCGCCGCTCCACTATGCCACTGGCCCCGCTCCTGCGGGAGAGGCCGGGAAGGCGGGGCAGGCGTGCTGATCCGGGAGCCAGGAGACCTGCCGATGACGGTCGTTCCGCGCCGGGCGGGGTGTACCGGAATGCAGCGTGGACCCGCGATTGTCGCGGGGCCTCTCGCCATGAACGGCATTCGTTCATTGCTGGAGGTTTGCGCGTGAAATATCTGTTTTTGTTGAGTTCCTGTCTTGTTGCCGCCGTCCCGGTCGCGGCCCGGGCGAGCGAAGACGCGGGCGGCGATACCGTTCGCAGCGAATCCATCGTTGTCACTGCCACGGGCTGGAACACCGGGATCGACCGGACCGGCCAGTCGATTGCCGTGCTGGGCGAGGATGAACTTGCCTCTGTGCAGGGGCCTGACCTGACCCGCGCGCTGGAACGCCTGCCCGGCGTCGTCGCGGCCCGCAGCGGCGGCCTTGGCAGCCAGACCAGCCTGTTCGTACGCGGCGCCAATTCGGAGCAATTGCTGGTCACGATCGACGGCGTGCGGGTGGCCGACGTTGCCGCGCCATCGGGCGGGTTCGATCTTGGCACGCTGATGGCGGGCGGGATCGGCCGGATCGAACTGCTGCGCGGTTCCAACAGCGTGGTCTGGGGATCGGATGCGGTCGGCGGCGTGCTGGCGATCACTTCGGCGGAACGCAATGGCGCACAGGCCAGCGCCGAATATGGCGCGCACGACAGCCTGACCGTTTCGGCCAGCGCGGGGCTGAAAGGCGAAGGCCACGCGCTGACGCTTGGCGGGGGTTACGTGCGCAGTGACGGCATTTCGGCCTATGCCGGTGGCAGCGAGCCAGACGGCTTCCGCCAGTGGCACCTCGGCGGGCGCGGGCGGCTCGATCTGGCGCCGGAATGGGCACTGACCGCCGCCGGGCGCTATGCTGACAGCAAGGTCGATTTCGATGGCTACCCGGCGCCGCTCTATGCCTTTGCCGACACCGGCGAATACCAGACGACCTGGCAGGGCTCTGGCCGGATCGGGCTGGACCATGCCGGTTCCAGCGTCAGCCTGCGCGCCGGCCTCGCGCTCTCCTCCACCCGCCGCGATTATTACGATCCTGCGGGCGGCTCCGCGCCCAATTACCAGACGCAGGGGCGCGGGATCGCGGCGGATCTTGCGGGACGGGCCGACCTTGGCAGCGGTGTCAGCCTCGATTTCGGCGCGGACAGCGAATGGACGCGCTTTTCCAGCAGCTATGATCCGCAGCGCTCGGCGCGGCTCAGCAGCGGGCATATGCTGCTCGGCTGGCAGGGCAAGGCCCTGTCACTTGCAGCCGGCGCGCGGCTGACCGACCACGACCGCTTCGGCAGCCACTGGACGCTGGGCGCCAATGGCTCGCTCGATCTGGGTGAGGGCTGGCGTCTGCGCGCGGCCTGGGGTCAGGGCTTCAAGGCGCCGACGCTCTACCAGCTCTACGGTTACGGCGGGAACCCGGCGCTGGAGCCCGAAACCAGCACCAGCTTCGATGCCGGGATCGAGCGCGGGGAGCGCGGCGGGGCGTTCCATTTCGCCCTGACCGCGTTCCGCCGCGACAGCCGCAATCTGATCGGCTACCTCTGGCCCAGCGGCTACTTCAACACCGGCCGCGCCCGCGCCGACGGGGTGGAACTTGAGCTTGGCGCAAAGGTCAGCGAGCGTTTCCGGGTGCAGGCGGCCTACAGCTACGTGCGCGCGGTCGACCGGATCACGAGCAAGGATCTCGCCCGCCGCCCACGCCAGATGGCGACCGTCTCGGCCGATTGGGTCAGCCCGCTGGCCGGACTCAAGCTGGGCGCTGACCTGCGGCTGGTGGGCGACAGCTTTGACGATGCGGGGAACTTCACCGCGCTTGACGGCCACGGCCTTGCGACCCTGCGCGCCAGCCTGCCGCTGGGCGAGCGGTTCGAGCTGTTCGGGCGGGTCGAGAACCTGACCGACGAGCGCTATCAGACGGTCGCGGGCTACGGCAGCTATGGCCGCTCGGCCTATGCGGGGCTGCGCGCGCGGTGGTGAGGGGCCTTGCCTGTCTCGCCGCTCTGGCGCTGGCGGCCTGCGCCGCCGCGCCCGCGCGCGAGGCAGGCAGGGCGCAGCCGAGGCTGGTGAGCCTGAACCCCTGCACTGACGCGATCCTGGCCGAAGTGGCCGATCCGGAGCAGTTGCTGGCGATTTCCAGCTACAGCCACGATCCCGCGTCGAGTTCGATGGACCTGGCCCAGGCGCGCCGGTTCCGCGCCACCGGGGGGAGCGTGGAGGAGATACTCTCGCTCAAACCGGATGTGGTGGTGGGCACCGGCTTCATGTCCCCCGCCACTGTCCAGGCGCTGGACGGGCTGGGCCTGCGGCTGGAACGCTTCGGGATTGCCGCGACGGTGGAGGACAGCAAGGCGCAGGTGCGCTCACTTGCCGCGCTGGCGGGGCACCCCGAACGCGGTGAGGCGCTGGTCGCGCGGATCGATGCGGCGCTGGCCCGCGCCGCCGCACCGGCGGGCGCGCCGGTTCCGGCGGTGATCTGGCAGTCGGGCGGGATCGTGGCCGGGGCCGACACGCTGGTGTCCGACGTGCTGGGGCGCACCGGCTTTGCCAACATGGCCGCTGCCGAGGGTTTGAGGCAGGCAGACCACCTGCCGCTGGAGGTCATGGTTGCCCGCCCGCCGCGCGTGATCTTCGCCGCCGGCGCGCACGAGGCGAACGAGGACCGGATGCTGTCCCACCCCGCGCTCGCGCGGCTCAAGGACACGCGGCGCGAACCGCTCGACCCGGCGCTGCTGTGGTGCGGCGGCCCCACCATCCCGCGCCTGGCCGAGCGGCTGGCAAAGGCGCGGCGGGCCCAATGACCCGTCCGCTGACCCTGCTGCTGATCGCGCTCGCGCTGGCTCTGCCGCTCTCTCTGCTGGCGGGGCGGGTGTGGCTCGATCCGTTTGGCGATCTGCCCGATAATGCCCTGATAATCCTGCTGGAACTGCGCCTGCCGCGTGGCCTGCTGGCGCTGCTGATCGGGGCGGGGCTGGGCGCCTCGGGAGCGGCAATGCAGGGCTATCTGCGCAATCCGCTGGCCGATCCGGGGCTGTTCGGGATCGCCCCCGGCGCGGCGCTGGGCGCGGTGCTGAGCTTCTGGACCGGCTGGGCGGCGGCGCCATTTGCCCTGCCTGCCTTTGCCCTTGCCGGAGCGGCGGGGGCCATGGCCCTGCTGGCGCTGATCGCGGGGCGCAGCGGCTCGGTCACGCTGTTCACGCTTGCGGGCATGATGATCGCCAGCCTGGCGGGCGCGCTGATGAGTCTTGCCATCAGCCTGTCGCCCACGCCCTTTGCCCTGAGCGAGATCGTCACCTGGCTGATGGGCGCGGTCAGCGACCGGTCGTGGCGCGATGTATGGATCGCGCTGGTGCCGACCATGGCCGGGATCGCGCTGCTGCGCGCGGCGGGACCGGCGCTCGATGCCCTGACGCTGGGCGAGGCGGCGGCGCGCTCGCTGGGGGTGGAGCCGCGCCGCCTGCAGGCGCTGATGGTGGCGGGCGTGGGCCTGTGCGTGGGTTCGGGCGTGGCGGTCGCGGGGATCATCGGCTTCGTCGGCCTGATCGTCCCGCACCTGATGCGCCGCTTTACCGACCGTCGCCCCTCCCAACTGATCGTGCCGAGCGCGCTGGCGGGGGCCCTGCTGCTGCTGGCGGCGGACGTGCTGTGCCGGGTTCTGCCGCTGGCCGGGGGCGAACTGCGGCTGGGCATCGCCCTGTCGCTGCTGGGCGCGCCGTTCTTCCTGGCGCTGCTGCTCAGGATGCGGAGGGAACTGGCGTGAGCGATTCCGGGATCGGGTTGGAGGCTGGCAGGATCGCGCTGGCGGGGCGGCTGCTCGACCTGTCCGCCAGCCTGCGTCCCGGCGAAGTCACCGCGATCTGCGGGCCGAACGGGGCGGGCAAGTCCAGCCTGCTGTCGTGCCTGGCCGGACTGCTGGCGCCGGACGGCGGCGAGGTTCGGCTGGGCGGCGTGCCGCTTTCGGCCCTGCCGCCGCGCACCCGGGCGCGGGCGATCGGTTTCCTGCCGCAGACCGCAGAGGTCGCCTGGGACATTTCGGTCGAGACTTTGGTCGGGCTGGGCCGCCTTCCCTGGGGCGACACGGCGGCCGGGCCGGTTGAGGCCGCGCTGGCGGCGATGCGGCTGGAAGACCTCCGCCGCCGCCCGCTGTCGCGCCTGTCCGGCGGGGAGCGCGCCCGCGCGCTGCTGGCGCGGGTGCTGGCCGGGGAGCCGCGCTGGCTGCTGGCCGATGAACCGCTCGCCAATCTCGACCTCGCCCACGGGGCGGCGCTGATCGCGCGGCTGCGCGCGCTGGCGGCTGGGGGCATGGGGGTGGTGCTGGTGCTCCACGATCTCGCCCAGGCGATGAACCATGCCGACCGCGTGCTGGTGATCAGCGGCGGACGCCTGATCGCCGATGGCCCGCCGGACGAGGCGCTGCATCAGGATGTCGTTGCCGTCGTCTGGGGCATCAAGGCGCGCTGGCTGGGCGAACCGGGCCACCGCGCGCTGGCGCTGGGCTAGGCAAGCTCCGCCGTTCAAATGCCCCTCCCCGCCGGGGAGGGGTTGGGGTGGGGGTTCGACAGCGGCGCCGAACACCCCCACGCAACCCTCCCCCTCGAGGGGGAGGGCCTTGGCCGTGGCGCGCCCTTACTTCAGCCCGCGCGCCTTCAGCATTGGTTCGATGCCCGGGTCACGCCCGGTGAAGGCGCGGTACATCTCGCCATAGTCGCGGCTGTTGCCCTGGCTCAGCACCATGTCGCGGAAGCGCTGGCCGTTGGCCCGGGTCATCCCGCCGTTGTCGACGAACCACTGGTAGGCGTCGTGGTCCAGCATTTCGGTCCACAGATAGGCATAATAGCCCGCCGCATAGCCGCCGCCCCAGATGTGGCGGAAATAGCTGGTGCGATAGCGCGGCGGAACGTGCGCGATGTCGAGACCCAGGGTGCCGAGGGCCTGCTTTTCAAAGGCATCGGCGTCCTGCTTGCCCGCGCTGGCGGGCAGCGCGTGCCACTTCTGGTCAAGCAGCGCGGCGGCCACCAGTTCGCCCAGCGCATAGCCCTGGTTGAAGCGCTGGGCCTTCTGCACCCGGTCCACCAGTGCCCCCGGCATCGGCGCGCCGGTCTGGTAGTGCTTGGCGAAGTTGGCGAAGACGCGCGGTTCCATCATCCAGTTCTCGTTGAACTGGCTGGGAAATTCCACGAAGTCGCGCGCGGTGTTGGCCCCGGCGATCGAGGGATAGCGCTGGTTCGAAAGCATCCCGTGCAAGGCATGGCCAAATTCGTGGAACATGGTGTTGGCATCGTCGAACGTGATCAGCGCGGGCTGGCCGGGGGCCGGCTTGCTGAAGTTCTCGACGTTGAACACCACCGGCTTGGTGCCGAACAGCTGCGACTGCTCGACGAAGTTCGACATCCACGCGCCGCCCTGCTTGTTGTCGCGCTTCCACGGGTCGAAATAGAACAGCGCGAGTTCGCTGCCGTCGGCGTCATAGACGGTGTAGACGGTCACGTCCGGGTGATAGACCGGCAGGTCGGTGCGCTTCTTGAAGGTCAGTCCGTAAAGCTGGTTGGCGGCAAAGAACACGCCATTTTCCAGCACGTTGGTGATCTCGAAGTAGGGCTTCACCTGGCTTTCGTCGATGTCGTACTTCGCCTTGCGGACCTTCTCCGCGTAGAAGTCCCAGTCCCATGGCTCGACGCCGAACTTGCCGCCGGTCTTGCGGATCATCGCGTTGATCTCGGCAACCTCGCGGCCCTGCTGCTGGGCGAGGGCGGGGACCAGCCCTTCCATGAAGCTGATCGCGGTGGCCGGGTTCCTGGCCATCTGGTCGGTCATGGTGAAGCTGGCGTAGTCCGGATAGCCGAGCAGCTTGGCCTTGTCGGCGCGCAGCTGGGCCAGTTCCGAAATCAGCGCGCGGGTATCGCTGGCGTCGCCGCGTGACGCGCGGGTCCAGGCCGCCTCGAACAGGGCGCGGCGGGTGTCGCGGTTGGTCAGGTTGACCAGCAGCGGCTGCTGCGTGGTGTTCTGCAGCGACAGCACGTACTTGCCCTTGAGGCCCCGGTCCTCCGCGGCCTTGGCGGCGGCGGCAATGTCGGCGCGCGAGAGGCCGGCGAGCTTGGCCTTGCTGTCCACCACCAGCGCGGCGTCCTTGGTCGCGGCGGTCAGCTTCTGGCCGAAGTCGGTCTGCAGGGTCGAGATGCGGCCATTGAGCGCCTTGAGCTGTTCCTTCTGAGCTGCGTCGAGCAGCGCGCCGTTCTGGACGAAGCGTTCGTGCGTCAGCGTCAGCAGGCGCAACTGGTCGGGCGCGAGGTTCAGGCTGGCGCGCTGGTCGTAGAGCGCTTTCACCCGCGCGAACAGCTTGTCGTTGAGGTAGATCGCATCACGCAGCGCGGCCAGCTTGGGCGCGGTTTCACTGTCGACCTTGTCGAGAGTGTCGTTGGTGTTGGCCGAAGTCAGCGCGCTGAACACGGCATAGGCGCGGTTCAGCATCTGGCCGGACCGCTCCATCGCCTCCATCGTGTTGGCGAAGGTCGGCGCCTCGGGGTTGTTCGCGATCGCCTCGATTTCGGCCTTGTTGATCTCGATGCCCTGCTCAATCGCGGGCTGGAAATCGCTGTCCCTGATCTTGCTGAAGTCCGGCGTCTGGAACGGCAGGCTGGACGGCTGGGCGAACACGCCGGTGCCCTGGGGGATCACCGGGGCATAGGGCGCCGGGGCGGGCGCGGCGGCAACGGGGGGAGGGGTCACTTCCATTTCCTTCGGAGCGCAGGCGGCAAGCGCAAGGGCGGAGAGCGAAACGAGGGCAAGGTTACGCATCGTGGGTTCCTTCAAAAGGAAAGGGGGGCGGCGGATTCCGCCACCCCCGATCCGGGCGTTTCTGACTTTGGCTTACCAGATCTTCGCGCGCTTTTCAGGCGCGATGTAGAGCTTGTCGCCCTGCTTGACGCCAAAGGCATCGTACCAGGCATCGATATTGCGGACCGGACCGTACAGGCGGAAGCGGCCCGGGCTGTGCGGATCGGTCGCGACCTGCTGGCGCAGCGAATCCTCGCGCGCCTTGGAGCGCCACACCTGTGCCCAGCCCAGGAACACGCGCTGCTTGCCGGTCAGGCCGTCGAGCGCCGGGGCCTCCTTGCCGTTCAGCGACATCAGGTAGGCGTCATAGGCGATCTGCAGACCGGCGTTGTCGGCGATGTTCTCGCCCATGGTCAGGTCCGGATTGACGAAAGCGCCCGGCACGGCCTCATAGGCGGCGTACTGCGCGCCCAGCACCTTGGCGCGTTCCTCGAAGCGCTTGCCATCGCTTTCCGCCCACCAGTCGCGCACCGCGCCGGTCGCATCGATCTTGCGGCCCTGGTCGTCGAAGCCGTGAGTGATCTCATGTCCGATGACCGCGCCGATCGCGCCATAGTTGACCGCATCGTCGGCATTGGGATCGAAGAACGGCGCCTGGAGGATGCCCGCCGGGAAGACGATCTTGTTTTCGAGGCCGCCATTGTAGGCGTTCACCGTCTGCGGGTTCATGCCCCACTTCTTGCGGTCGACCGGCTTGCCAAGGTCGCTCATCGCGTAGTCGGCGTTGAACTTGCCGGCGCGCTGGACGTTGCCGTAGAGGTCGCCCGCGTCGATGGCGAGCGTGTCATAGCTGCGGAACTTGTCGGGATAGCCGACCATCACTTCCATGCGCGACAGCTTGAGCAGCGCGGCTTCCTTGGTGGCGGGGCTCATCCAGTCGTTCGACTTGATGCGGCCGGCCATGGCCAGCTTCAGGTTGCCGACCAGCGCGTCCATCTTGGCCTTGGACGAGGCGGGGAAGTGGCGGGCGACATAGTCCTGCCCGACCAGTTCGCCCAGCGATCCGTCGACCAGATCCACCGCGCGCTTCCAGCGCGGCCGGATCTCGCCCACGCCCGACAGCGACCTGGTATATTCGAAGCGGCTGTCGACCATCGCCTTGGTCAGGTAGGGCGATGCCTGGCTGGCAATGTGGAACTGCTGCCACAGCTTGAGCGTGGCGAGCGGGGTTTCGGCGAACAGCGCGGCCAGATCGCGCACGGCGGTGTTCTCGCCCACCAGGATGCGCTGCTGCGGGGCGATTCCGGCGCCGGCGAAATAGGCCGTCCAGTCGATCCCCGGGGCGTACTTGGCAAGGTCGGCTGTGGAATAGATGTTGTTGAGCTTGCTGATGTCGCGGCGGTCGGCGATCTTCCAGCTCTTTTCCGCGACCTTGGCTTCAAAGGCGAAGATCGTTTCGGCGGCGGCCTTAGGGTTGGGGTTGCCGATGGCCTGCATCGTCCGTTCGAGGTAGGCGCGGTAGGCATCGCGCTGCTTGGCGAACTGGGGCGCCGTGTAATATTCACGCTCCGGCAGGCCAAGGCCGCTCTGGCCCAGGCCCAGGATGTTCATTTCCGGGTTGGCGGTATCGGGCAGCACGCCCATGTCGACCAGGGTGATCCCGAACTTGCCATTGGTGCCGCCCATGAAACGGGCGAAGTCGGACTTGGTCTTCAGCTTGTCGACTGCGGCCAGATCCTTCTTGAGCGGGGCGAGGCCCAGCTTCTCGATCTTCGCGTCGTCCATGAAGCTGGCGTAGAGCGCGCCGTACTTGCTGCCGGCGGGGGCCTTGGTGATCAGTTCGCGCAGCTGCTCCGAAGTGCGCTCGCGCAGGTCGTAGAACGCGCCGACGCTGGGACGGTCGGCCGGGATCTCGGTGGCATCGTACCACTTGCCCGCGCTGTAGCGGAAGAAGTCGTCGCCCGGGCGGGCGCTGGCGTCGCCGCCGGCCAGGTCCACGCCCCAGGCGCCGATCACGGGCTTGGCGGGGACGGCCTGGGCCGCGTGCGCGGCGTGATCATGGGCAGGGGTGGTCTGCTGGGCGGACAGCGGCACGGCGAGCACCGCCAGCGATGCGGCGGCGAGCAGGAAGCGCGATTTCATGGTCTTGCGAACTCCGATAGGTGATGGTCGCCGGTTCGAAACAACGGGCGCCAATATGGCGCTTGGGTCGCGCGCGGGCGGGCAGGTGTCAATGTCGTTTGCCGAGCCGGGTTGGCGGTTGGTCGGCCAGGCACAGGGCCAAAGGGGAAGGCGGCGAGCCAGACCTTGCCTGAATCGAACAGATATGGAACAGGCTTACTCATGTCGCTCAGCAAGATCGTCGTGCGCGGTGCGCGCGAGCACAACCTCAAGGGCTTTGACGTCGAGCTGCCGCGCGACAGCCTGATCGTGATCACCGGCCTGTCGGGTTCGGGCAAGTCCAGCCTCGCGTTCGACACGATCTATGCCGAAGGCCAGCGCCGCTATGTCGAAAGCCTTTCGGCCTATGCGCGCCAGTTCCTGGAGATGATGCAGAAGCCGGACGTCGAGCATATTGACGGACTTTCGCCTGCCATCTCGATCGAGCAGAAGACCACCAGCCGCAACCCGCGCTCCACCGTCGCCACGGTGACCGAGATTTACGACTACATGCGCCTGCTGTGGGCGCGGGTGGGCGTGCCCTATTCGCCGGCAACCGGCCTGCCGATCGCGGCGCAGACCGTCAGCCAGATGGTCGACCGGGTGATGGCCCTGCCCGAGGGGACGCGCGGCTATCTGCTCGCCCCGGTGGTGCGCGCCCGCAAGGGTGAATACCGCCGCGAACTCGCCGAATGGCAGAAAGCGGGCTATACCCGCGTGCGGATCGACGGCGAACTCTACGCCATCGAGGACGCCCCGGCGCTCGACAAGAAGTACAAGCACGACATCGAGGTGGTGGTCGACCGGATCGCCGTGCGCGAAGGGATCGAGACGCGGCTGGCCGACAGTTTCGAGCAGGCACTGAAGCTGGCCGAGGGGCTGGTCTATTTCGACCTCGCCGACGGCCCGGTGCCGGGGCGCGAGGAAGAGGCGGAAAAGGGCGGGGCGATGAAGGGCACCGGCCTGCCGCCGGGTCGCATCGTCTTTTCCGAAAAGTTCGCCTGCCCGGTCTCCGGCTTCACTATCGAGAGCGTCGAGCCGCGCCTGTTTTCGTTCAATGCACCGCAGGGCGCCTGCCCGGCTTGCGACGGGCTGGGCGAAAAGCTGCTGTTCGATCCGCAGATGGTCGTGCCGAACGAGGCGCTGAGCCTCAAGCAGGGGGCGGTGGTGCCCTGGGCCAAGTCCAACCCGCCATCCCCCTATTACATGCAGGTGCTGGCCAGCCTTGCGGCCGAGTTCGGTTTCAGCCTGGAAACGCCGTGGCAGGACCTGCCGGTCGAGGTGCGGATCGTGATCCTGCACGGCACCGCCGGGCGCGCGGTGCCGCTGACCTTCACCGACGGCAAGAAGAGCTACACGGTGAACAAGCCGTTTGAGGGGGTGATCGGCAATCTCAACCGCCGCATGCTCCAGACCGAAAGCGCCTGGATGCGCGAGGAACTGGGCAAGTTCCAGACCGCCCAGCCGTGCGAGACCTGCGATGGCAAGCGCCTCAAGCCCGAGGCGCTGGCAGTCAAGGTCGCGAGCGAGGACATTTCCAGCGTCACCCGCCTGTCGGTGGCGGCGGCGGTCGACTGGTTCCTGGGGCTGAACGAGCAGCTTACCGCGCAGCAGCAGCAGATCGCCAAGGCGATCCTCAAGGAAATCAACGAGCGGCTTGGCTTCCTCAACAATGTCGGGCTGGATTACCTCAACCTCGACCGGACTTCGGGCACGCTGTCGGGCGGGGAAAGCCAGCGCATCCGCCTTGCCAGCCAGATCGGCTCTGGCCTGTCGGGCGTGCTCTACGTGCTGGATGAACCCAGCATCGGCCTGCACCAGCGCGACAACGACCGGCTGCTGGAAACGCTGCGGCGGCTGCGCGATCTCGGCAACACGGTGATCGTGGTCGAGCATGACGAGGACGCGATCCGCACTGCCGACCATATCGTCGACCTTGGACCCGGCGCGGGCGTCCACGGCGGCGAGATCGTCGCGCAGGGCACGCTCAAGGACATCCTCAAGAACAAGAACAGCCTGACCGGCCAGTACCTGTCGGGCGCGCGGCGGATCGAGGTTCCGACGGAGCGGCGCAAGGGCAATGGCCACCTGCTGACCGTGCACAACGCTCGGGCGAACAACTTGCGCAATGTCACGGCCAGTATTCCGCTTGGCACGTTCACCTGCGTCACCGGCGTGTCCGGTTCGGGCAAGTCGAGCTTCACCATCGACACGCTCCACGCCGGCGCGGCGCGCGCGCTCAACGGCGCGCGGGTGATTGCGGGTCCGCACGACAAGATCACCGGCCTCGAAATGTGCGACAAGGTGATCGAGATCGACCAGTCGCCGATTGGTCGCACCCCGCGCTCCAACCCCGCAACCTACACCGGCGCCTTCACCCAGATCCGCGACTGGTTCGCCGGCCTGCCGGAAAGCGCGGCGCGCGGCTACAAGGCGGGGCGGTTCAGCTTCAACGTCAAGGGCGGGCGCTGCGAGGCGTGCCAGGGCGACGGACTGATCAAGATCGAGATGCACTTCCTGCCCGACGTTTACGTCACCTGCGAGGAATGCCACGGCAAGCGCTACAACCGCGAAACGCTGGAAGTGAAGTTCAAGGGCCACTCGATCGCGGATGTGCTCGACATGACGATCGAGGACGCGGAAGAGTTCTTCAAGGCCGTCCCGCCGATCCGCGACAAGATGCACATGCTGAATGAGGTGGGCCTGGGTTACGTCAAGGTCGGCCAGCAGGCGACCACCCTGTCGGGCGGCGAGGCACAGCGGGTGAAACTGGCCAAGGAACTGTCGCGCCGCTCCACCGGGCAGACGCTCTACATCCTCGACGAGCCGACCACGGGCCTGCACTTCGAGGACGTGCGCAAGCTGCTGGAAGTGCTGCACCGGCTGGTCGACCAGGGCAATTCGGTGGTGGTGATCGAACACAACCTCGACGTCATCAAGACCGCCGACTGGGTGCTGGACCTCGGCCCCGAAGGCGGGGTGCGCGGCGGGGAGATCGTGGCGGAAGGCACGCCCGAGGTGGTCGCCGCCAACCCGCGCAGCTTCACCGGGCACTACCTGAAGCCGCTGCTGGAGCGCTGATCCCCTCCCACCCTGATCCCAATCCGCTGTTCCTGTCGAGCTTGTCGAGACACGGGTGCGCAAACGTGTCTCGACAAGCTCGACACGAACGGGACTTTGGGTGAAGTTGCCCGGAACAGGACAGGAGAGGATGATGAACGAACATAGTGACCTGCGCACGATGCGCGGGCGCGCGGTGCTGGTGACCGGGGCGGGCAGCGGGATGGGCCGGGCGACGGCGGAAGTCTTTGCCGCCGATGGCGCCCATGTCGCGCTGACCGACCTGCCGGGTTCACCCATCGACGAAATCGCGGCGGAGCTGCGCGCCAAGGGTTACAGTGCGGAAGCCTGGGCGCTCGATGTCACCGATGCCGAGGCGATCCGGCAGGTGACGGAGGAAGTCGCGGCCCGGTTCGGGCGGCTTGACGCGCTGGTCAACAATGCCGGGATCAGTGCCTTCTGTCCGATCGACGACGATGCCTATGACCTGATCTGGGACCGCGCGGTGGCGGTGCTGCTGACCGCGCACCAGCGACTGATCCGCGCAGCCCTGCCGCACCTGCGCCGGTCGGACGCTGGGCGGATCGTCAACATCGCCTCGATCGAGGCGCTGGGCGCGACCAATCGCGACAGCCCCTATTGCGCCGCCAAGGCGGGCGTCACCGGCCTGACCCGCGCGCTGGCGGTGGAATTGGGCAAGGACGAGATCACCGTCAACTGCATCTGCCCCGGGCCGATCCTGACCGGCATGACCGACAGCATTCCCGAAGCCGACCGCCAGACCTATGCGCATCGCCGCACCGCGCTGCGCCGTTATGGCCGGCCAGAGGAAGTGGCGCACATGACGCTCAGCCTGTGCCTGCCTGCAGCCAGCTACCTGACCGGCGCGGTGATCCCGGTCGATGGCGGGCAGATGGCGCGCAATGCGTGATGGCAAAAGCCCTCCCCCTTGAGGGGGAGGGTTGGGTGGGGGTGTACTGCGCTGGCGTAGAACCCCCACCCCCAACCCCTCCCCTGAGGGGAGGGGCTTTCTTGAGGTATACGGCTCCCGGGCCGTCGCGCGTCAGGCCGGCAGGGTCAGCGCCTCGTAACGGTCGAGGTGATGGTCGGCATTGCCGAACTGGGCCTCGATCATCGTGGCGCGCTTGAAGTAGTGGCCGATCGCCAGTTCCATCGTGATGCCGATGCCGCCGTGGGTCTGGATCGCGCTCTGACCGGTGAACTTCAGGCCGCGCGCGACCTTGGCCTTGGCGAGGCTGACGGCGGCCTTGCGCTGGTCGGCCGGCAGGTCGAGCTTGAGCGTGCCCATCAGCGCCATCGAGGCGATCTGTTCCGCCTCGCAGAACATGTCGGACATGCGGTGCTGGAGGACCTGGAACTTGCCGATCGGCTGGCCGAACTGCTTGCGCTGCCTGGTGTATTCAACCGTCTGGGAAACCATGGTGCGGGCGATGCCGGTGGCTTCGGCGCAGATCGCGACATTGGCTTCATCGACCACGCGCTCGATCAGGTCGATGCCGCCGGAAAGCAGGGCCTCGCCGGGGATCGCGACGTTCTCGAAATAGACTTCCGAAGCGCGGAAGCCGTCGACGGTCGGATAGTCGCGGCGGGTAATGCCCGCGCTCTTCGCGTCGATCAGGAACAGTTCGACGCCCGCGCGTTCGCGCTGGCTGCCGCCGGTGCGGGCGGTGACGAGCAGGTGGGTGGCCCAGGGCGCGGCATAGACCGAGGCCTTGTGACCATTGAGGACATAGCCCGCACCATCGGCCTTGGCCGTCGTGGTGAGGTCCGCGAGGTTGTAGCGCCCGGTCGGTTCGGCATAGGCGAAGGCGATGATTGCATCGCCGCTGATGATCGCCGGGATGGTGGCGTCAGCCAGAGCGCCGCCTGCGGCCTTGAGCGCGCCGCCGCCGATCACGACGGTCTGCAGCCACGGCTCGATCGCGATGACCTTGCCCAGTTCTTCCATCATGATCATGTTTTCAAGCGCACCGCCGCCCATGCCGCCGTGTTCCTCGGCGAAGGGGGCGCTGGTCAGGCCGAGTTCGGTCGACAGCGCGCGCCAGATGCCGGGATCGCGGCCTTCGGGGCTGGCCAGCATCTTCTTGCGGGTTTCGAAGTCATAGGTGTCGGCCAGGAATTTCGCGAGGGTATCGCGCAGCATGTCCTGCGTTTCGGTGTAGCTCAGGTCCATATTCAGCCTCTCGATCCGCACTGCTGCGCGGAAGTAAACCAGTTCGTCATTGCGAGCGGAGCAAAGCAATCCAGGGCGTCATTGCGGACCGCTCTGGATTGCCGCGGGCCTACGGCCCTCGCAATGACGAGGGCCGCAGGTGCTGGCTCAGAGCCCCAGCACCATCTTGGCGATGATGCCGCGCTGGATCTCGTTCGAACCGCCGTAGATGGTGGTCTTGCGGGTGTTGAAATAGCTGGGCGCGGCGCGGTTGGCCCAGGCCGGGCCGATGCCGTGCTCGTTGTCGCCCTCGCCAAAGCCGCGGAAATAGGGCGCGCCGTAGTGGCCGGCCATTTCCAGCGTCAGTTCGGTCAGGCGCTGCTGGATTTCGCTGCCCTTGATCTTGAGCAGCGAGCTTTCCGGCCCCGGACCCTTGCCGGCGGCTTCACCGGCCAGCACGCGCAGTTCGGTGAATTCCAGCGCGGTGAGGTCCATTTCCAGTTCGGCCACCTTGCGGCGGAAGAACGGGTTGGCGAGCAGCGACTTTTCGCCGTCCAGCTCGGTCTGGGCGATTTCCTTGATCCGCTCGATCCCGCGCTTGGACGAGGCGACGCCGGCGATGCCGACGCGTTCGTGGGCCAGCAGGAACTTGGCGCAGGTCCAGCCCTTGTTCTCTTCGTAGACGCGGTTCTCAACCGGCACGCGCACGTCTTCGAGGAACACCTCGTTGACCTCGTGCTCGCCGCCCAGGGTGATGATCGGGCGCACTTCGATGCCCGGCGTCTTCATGTCGACCAGGATGAAGCTGATCCCTTCCTGCGCCTTGGCATCGGGATCGGTGCGGCACAGGAAGAAGCCCCAGTCGGCGTGCTGGGCCATGGTGGTCCAGGTCTTCTGGCCGTTGATGACATAGTGATCGCCGTCACGCACTGCGCGGGTGCGCAGGTTGGCAAGATCGGACCCGGCACCCGGTTCCGAATAGCCCTGGCACCACCAGTCCTCGCCCGACAGGATGCGGGGCAGGAACCTGGCCTTCTGTTCGGGCGTGCCGAAAGTGTAGATGACGGGGCCGACCATGGTCAGGCCGAACGGCATCAGGCGCACGCAATCGGCGCGGGCGGTTTCCTCGGAGAAGATGAAGCGCTGGGTGACGGTCCACCCGGTGCCGCCGTATTCGACCGGCCAGGCCGGGGCGACCCAGCCCTTCTTGTGGAGCACCTTGTGCCAGGCCAGGAAATCTTCCTTGGTCAGCTCATCGCCCTCATCCTGCTTGCCACGCAGCTGGGCGGGGTAATTTTCGGCGATGAAGGTGCGCACTTCGTCGCGGAAGGCGATCTCTTCGGGGCTGAATTCGAGGTCCACGCTAACTCTCCCGATTGCGGTGTGGGCGCGGTTCTGGCGCAGCTTTGGGGCCGCCGCAAGCCATCCGTTGCATCGTCCAGCCATGCTGCAATGCGGCGTCCCGCCGCAACGCGCGCCTGCCGTTACGTCAAGCTGACCGGCGCGCGGCGGCGGCCCCGACGCGCCTGTCCCGCAGGACAGGTGCCATGACGCGGCGATCGCGGCGCTCTGGAACTGCAAGCAGGCGCGAATCGCGCGGCCTGACGAATCGCCGTCCTGGCGGTTGGCAGGGGCAGAGGTCACTGGTAGCCTTGGCAATTCGACAATGCCGGAGCCCCCGCCGATGCGCCGCCGCGCAATCCCTGTCGTCCTGCTTGCCGCCCTCGCGCTGCTGCCCGGCTGCGGCGGCCAGGACAGCGAGCGCAAGGCGCCTGCCGCCGAGGCAGGCCCCGGGCCCAGCGACGCTCCGCTGCCTGGACGCTACCGCACCAGGGTGCGGGTCACCGCAGTTGCGATCCCCGGCATGGATCCCCGGCAGGCGGCCGCGATGTTCGGAACGCAGGGACATGCCAGCGAAAGCTGCCTTGCCGCCGATGATGCGGCTCGCGGCCTGCAGCGCTTTGCCGCGCTGGCAGAGCGGGGCAGGTGCCGCTATGAAAGCTTCGCCGCCAGCAACGGGAAGGTGGAAGGCGTGATGGTTTGTGCCGTCGCCAAGGGAGTGACGGCGCGCTCGAAAGTGACCGGCACCTATTCGTCCACCGGATCGGTGCTGAAGATCAGCGAGGAAACAGACGCTTCGGGCAGGCCGGGGGATGGAATGCGGATGGACAGCGAGATCGCCAGCGAGCGGATCGGGGACTGCTGATCAGCGGCAGAATGCGCTGCCGCTCAGTTCCAGGTGCAGGTGATCGCGGTGTGCGGCGTTGTAGGCGGGGCCAAGGACCGTTCCGAAGCGCTTGCAGGCGCTGGCGTGGATCGTGGTGAGGAACTGCCGCTCCGCCGTGCTGGCGCCGCTCCAGCCATTCAGCACGCTGATCCGCCGTCCGTCGGCCAGGATGAAGGCCGAAATGTCGACCGCCTGGGCGGTGGCGTGCGCGCTGCGCCGCGCGGTCCCGGCGACATTGCGGCAGGAATAGCCCCCCATTGTCTCGATCCGCACCAGCGGGCTGCCCAGGATCTGCCGCGCCGCGCGGTCCACTCCGAAGCGGGCCCAGCCGGCCAGCGTCTGGGCCAGCGGGCAGGCGACCGGGCCGATGTTGGCCAGCGCCAGCCGCGCCTGGTCGCCCTGGAGGCTGGCCAGCTGGACCGTGTTCACCCGCGAACAGCCGGCGCCGTAATACTGATCGGGCAACGGGGTGAAGGCCGCGCGAGTCGCACCCAGGCTGGACAGGCACTGGCGCGCTTCGGGGCCGGGGGTGAAAGTCTGGGCGGAACGGGCCACAGTCTGCTTCTGGGGCGCGCGGCCCTGCGGAACGGCGCTGCAACCGCCCAGAAGCGCCAATGTAGCGAGAAAGGCCGCCCGGTAACGCATGGGACAACCCTTGCATCGAATGGTTAGCGCCGCGTTAAGGACTGCGATTTTCGCAGCAATCGCTTGACAAGCTGCCGGGCGCCTCTACCTGCGGCTTCGGGCCACGCGGTCCCAACGCCGCGCGTGCTCTCTGTAAGGAGAGACTACATGACTGCATCGATTCCGGCTCGCAAGCCTGCGCGCCCCTTCTTCTCTTCCGGTCCCTGCGCCAAGCCGCCCGGATACTCCCCCGAAAAACTCGCCACCGAATGCCTTGGCCGCTCGCACCGCGCCAAGATCGGCAAGTCGCGTCTCGCCTATTGCATCGACCTGATGCGCGAAGTGCTGGGCCTGCCCGATACGCACCGGATCGGCATCGTTCCGGGGTCCGATACCGGCGCCTTCGAAATGGCGATGTGGACGATGCTGGGCGCGCGCGGCGTGACCGCGCTGGCCTGGGAAAGCTTTGGTGAAGGTTGGGTCACCGATGCGGTCAAGCAGCTGAAGCTGGAACCCAGCGTCCACCGCGCCGACTATGGCCAGCTGCCCGACCTGTCGAAGGTCGATTTCGCCGATGACGTGCTGTTCACCTGGAACGGCACCACCAGCGGCGTGCGCGTGCCGGACGGCGAATGGATCCCTGACGACCGCGAGGGCCTGACCTTCGCCGACGCCACTAGCGCGGTCTTCGCCTATGACATTCCGTGGGACAAGATCGACGTTGCCACTTTCTCCTGGCAGAAGGTGCTGGGCGGCGAGGGCGGCCACGGTGTGCTGATCCTTGGCCCCCGCGCGGTCGAACGGCTCGAAAACTACACCCCGGCCTGGCCGCTGCCCAAGGTGTTCCGCCTCGTATCCAAGGGCAAGCTCGCTGAGGGCGTGTTCAAGGGCGAGACGATCAACACCCCCTCGATGCTGGCCGTCGAGGACGCGATCTTCGCGCTGGAATGGGCGAAGTCGGTCGGCGGGCTGGAAGGCCTGAAGGCACGCTGCACCGCCAATGCCGAGGCGCTCGACAAGATCGTTGCGAGCCGCGACTGGCTCAGCCACCTCGCCGAGGACAAGGGCATCCGCTCGAAGACTTCGGTCTGCCTCTCGGTCGAGGGTGCGGACGCCGATTTCATCAAGGCGATGACCGGCGCGCTGGAAAAGCAGGACGCGGCCTATGACATCGCCGGCTACCGCGATGCCCCTCCGGGCCTGCGCGTGTGGTGCGGCGCCACGGTCGAAACCGCCGATATCGAGGCGCTCGGCCCCTGGCTCGACTGGGCCTACGCCCAGACCAGGGCCGGCTAATCGCACTACTCGGAAATTCCGTCACCCTGAACTTGTTTCAGGGTCCATTTCTCCACTCGCACCGCCGTTTCCGGAGGCGCGATGGATGCTGAAGCAAGTTCAGCATGACGTTTTTGGATTGGATTGAACCATGACCAAGCCCCGCGTTCTCATTTCCGACAAGATGGATCCCAATGCCGAAGCGATCTTCCGCGATCGCGGCTGCGACGTGGACGTCATCACCGGCGAAACCCCGGAACAGCTGATCGCCCGCATTGGCGACTATGACGGCCTTGCCATCCGCAGCTCGACCAAGGTGACCAAGGAAATCCTCGCCGCCGCGAAGAACCTCAAGGTCATCGGCCGCGCCGGGATCGGCGTCGACAACGTCGATATTCCCACCGCCTCGGCCCAGGGCGTGGTGGTGATGAACACCCCGTTCGGCAATTCGATCACCACCGCCGAACACGCCATCGCCATGATCTTCGCGCTGGCCCGCCAGATCCCCGAAGCCAATGCCCAGACCCAGGCGGGCCTGTGGCCGAAGAACGGCTTCATGGGCGTGGAAGTCACCGGCAAGACGCTGGGCCTGATCGGCGCGGGCAACATCGGCTCGATCGTCGCCGCCCGCGCGCTGGGCCTCAAGATGAAGGTCGTGGCCTTCGATCCGTTCCTGACCCCTGAACGCGCGGTGGAAATGGGCGTGGAGAAGGTCGATCTCGACGCGCTGCTGGCGCGCGCGGACTTCATCACGCTGCACACCCCGCTGACCGACCAGACCCGCAACATCCTCAGCCGCGAAAACCTCGCCAAGACCAAGAAGGGCGTGCGGATCGTCAACTGCGCGCGCGGCGGGCTGATTGACGAGGCGGCGCTGAAGGACGCGCTGGATTCGGGCCAGGTCGCTGGCGCCGCGCTCGACGTGTTCCAGACCGAACCGGCCAAGGAATCGCCGCTGTTCGGCACCCCGAACTTCATCTGCACCCCGCACCTTGGGGCGAGCACCACCGAAGCGCAGGTCAACGTCGCGCTGCAGGTGGCCGAGCAGATGGCCGATTACCTGGTCAACGGCGGCGTTACCAACGCGCTCAACGTCCCCAGCCTCTCAGCCGAGGAAGCGCCGAAGCTGCGCCCCTACATGGCGCTGGCCGAACAGCTTGGCTCGATGGTCGGGCAGCTGACCACCGGCTCGATCCCGCGCGTGTCGATCCACGCCGAGGGCGCTGCGGCGGAACTCAACATCAAGCCGATCGTTGCGGCGGTCCTGTGCGGCTTCCTGCGCGTGCAGTCGGCCACGGTGAACATGGTCAACGCCCCGTTCCTCGCCAAGGAGCGCGGGATCGAGGTGCGTGAGGTCAAGACCGAGAAGGCTGGCGATTATCACACCCTGATCCGCGTCTCGGTCAAGACCGACGCGGGCGAGCGTTCGGTTGCCGGCACGCTGTTCTCCAACAGCGAACCGCGCCTCGTTGAACTGTTCGGCATCAAGGTTGAGGCGGAGCTCGCCGGCCACATGATGTACATCGTCAACGACGACGTCCCCGGCTTCATCGGCCGCGTCGGCACCCTGCTGGGCGAGGCGCAGATCAACATCGGCACCTTCAACCTGGGGCGCCGCGAGGCGGGCGGGGAAGCGGTGCTGCTGCTCTCGGTCGACAGCGCGGTGCCCGCCGAGGTGGTCGAGAAGGCCCGTTCGCTGCCGGGCGTCAAGCGGGTGATGGTCCTCTCGTTCTGATGACGTGATGCGCGCGCGGTCCGGTATCGCGCGCGCATTGCCCCGGCATCATCGCCGGGCGGGCGCTGCGGCGCCCTGCGGTTGCCGTTGATCTGGCAGTGGGTTACGAGGGTGTTCCCCAGCTTGCCGCACCCGCCCGCCATCACGTTGGACCGCCCACTTTGCCCAGCACCGCTTCCGCCACCGCAGCCGGTTCCGGACCGATCCTGATCGCGGGGAATTCGCGGATCGGCGGCATCGCGGAGCATGCCCACTATCAGGCGCAGGAACTGGCGCGGCGCGGCTTCGAAGTCGTCATGCTTTGCCATCCCGATCATCTGGAGCGGCCCGCGAGGCGGCTCTACCGGGTGATCCACACGCCGCGCTGGCGCAGCCGCCCGGGCCTGCGCGGGCGGATTGCCATGATCGCCGGGATGGCGCTCGATCGCTACCGGCTCGCCTTCCACGTCCTGCGGCTGCGTCCACGGTTCGTGCTGTGGGATTCGCAGACGGAGTACTTTGCGCCGCTGTGGGCCTGGCCGCATCTGCTGCTTCGCCGCCTGGGGACGATTTCGCTCGCCAACTTCCACGATCCCGTCAGGCTGCGCCACTTCGGCCCGCTCTGGCTGCACCGGCTATCGCTGTTCCTGCTTTATCGCACGCTCGATGGCGGGCTGATCCATGGCGCTGTTCCGTCCGAAGCCGGGATTCCCACTCGGATAATCCTGAAGGAAGCGCCGCTCGGCTTCTTCGAGGAAGTGCACGGCGAAGGGCAGGCCGACCAGCGCGCGCACCACGGGATTCCGGCCGGTGCCCCGCTTGTGCTGGCCTTCGGGCACATTGCCGATCGCAAGAACCTGGACCTTCTGATCGAGGGACTGGCGGCCGTACCCGGCGCGCATCTGCTGGTTGCCGGCAGTTCCAATGCTGCCGGGCAGAAGCAGGTGTCCGACTACCGCGCCCTGGCAGAGCGGCTGGGAGTTGCGGACCGGGTGCACTTCGACGACCGCTTCATCTCGGACGAGGCGATCTCGTCCTATTTCGCAGCGGCGGATATCGTCGCGCTGACCTATTGCCGGGACTTCGTGTCGCAAAGCGGGGTGCTGCAGCATGCCGCGGCCTTCCGCAGGCCCGTGCTGGTTTCCTGCGGGCCGGGCCCCCTGCGCCAGACGATGGCTCAATTCGCGCTTGGCGAGCTGGTCGAACCGGACAGCGCGGCGGCCATTGCCGATGGTCTGGCGCGGATGGTGGCCGCTCCGCAGGATCGCGGCGCCGCGTTCGATGCCTATGCCGCCACCGCCTCGTGGTCGGCCAACGTCGACCGGTTGCTCGAGCTTGAGGGCGCGGTTCGCCGGGCGCGCGGGCTCTGACAGCGGGCGCCGGGCACTGCCCATGCGCAAAGTGCTTCACCTTGCGGGCAAGCGGCCCTAAAGCGCGCACCATCATGGAGCAAAACGACCACGACCTGCTGCCCGAAGGGCTGGAAGACCGCCTGCCGGCAGCCGCTGCCGCCGCGGCGCGCGTCACCCGCGCGCTGCTGGATGCGATGGACAGCCACGGCTATGACCGGGTCCAGCCGCCGACCATCGAGTTCGAAAAGTCGCTGGCCAGCCGCATGGCCGGGATCAGTCCGCGCCGGATGTTCCGGTTCGTCGACCCGGCGAGCCTGCGCACGCTCGCGCTGCGCAGCGACATGACCCCGCAGCTTGGGCGGATCGCCTCGACCAGCCTGGCCGGCGCCCCCCGTCCGCTGCGGCTGTGCTATGCCGGCCAGGTGGTGACGATCAAGGGCGACGGGCTGGACCCGACCCGCGAACGGCTTCAGATCGGCGCCGAGCTGATTGGCACTGACAGCGTGGCGGCGGCGGGCGAAGCGGTTGCCGTTGCGCTGGAAGCCCTGCGCGCGGCGGGCGCCACCGGCCTCTCGGTCGATTTCACCCTGCCTGACCTCGTCGACCTGCTGGCTGCGGGCCCCCTGCCGCTGCATGGCGACAGGATCGAGGCGGTGCGCCGCGAACTCGACGCCAAGGACGCGGGCGGGCTGGTCGACGCCGGGGGCGAGGCCTATCTGCCGCTGCTCGAAGCCATCGGCCCGTTCGATGCCGCGATCGAGCGGCTTGCCGTGTTCGACAGCGCCGGGGTCCTGGCCGAGCGGATTGCCGGCCTGCGCGCCATCGCCGCGCGCGCCGCGCCGCTGGCCCGGGTTACGCTCGATCCCAGCGAACGGCACGGCTTCGAATACCAGTCATGGTTCGGCTTCACGATCTATGCCGAGGGCGTCTCCGGCGCGCTCGGGCGGGGCGGTTCCTACGCGATCCGCGCGCATGAGAGCGGGACGGAGGAACCGGCGATCGGCTTCTCGCTCTACCCGGACGACCTGATCGACCTCATCGCCCAGAACGAGGTGGCGCGCGACACGCTGTTCCTGCCGCTGGGCCACGATGCCCACCGCGCCGGGCAGCTGCGCATGATCGGCTGGCGCACCGTCGCCGCGCTGTGCGAAGCCTGCGAGCCGCTGGCGCTGGGCTGCACTCACGTGCTCAAGGATGGTGAGGCGGTCCGGCTCTAGCGGGCGAACAACCGCTTCAGCCAGTCGTCCACCAGCCCGGTGGCGGCATAGTCCGGGTTGCCAAGCTGGCGGTTGATTTCGCCGTGACCGCGCAGGCCTTCGCCGGGGAAGCTGCCGAACTCCACTCTTGTCCCCGCCGCACTCAGCGCCTTGCCCAGCGCCTGTGCCTGCCGCACCCCGTCGGGACGCTGGACGTGCAGCAACAGGAAGGCAGGAGCGTTCGGCGCGGCGGCCTGATGAGTCGGCGAAAGCGCCCGCTGCCGCGCGGAATCCGTGCCGAATGCCTCGGCATAGGTCTGCTGCATGATCGCGGGGCCGTCCTCCATCTGGGCGGGCACGTCATAGGCGGCGCCATCGTTCGGGATCACCCCAGCGACGTCCGCAAAACTCAGCCCCGCGGCCTTCAGGTAGCGCTCATCAGTGCCGACCAGCGCGACCAGGTGCGCGCCCGCGCTGTGCCCCATCAGCACCACGCGGCTGCGGTCGATTCCCAGCTGGTCGGCGCGTTCGAGCAGGAACTTGAGCGCATGGGCCACGTCTTCAGCCTGCTGCTCGACGCTGGCCTGCGGCACCAGCCGGTAATCGATCGCGGCGTAGGCATAGCCCTGGGCGGGAAAGTGCGTCGGCGCCCAGCGGCTGCCGGCGTTGTCCTTGCTTCCCCGCTTCCACCCGCCGCCGTGGACGAACAGCACCAGCGGCGCCTTGGTGGCCGCATCGGCCGGTCGCCACAGATCGAGTTGCTGGAGCGGGTCCGCGCCATAGGCGAGGGTGAGCGGCGCGGGCGCCGGAATCGCCGGGCCGGACGGCTGCGCGCGCGCCTGCCGCAGGGCGGCGATCCGTTCGCGCAGGCGGTCTCCCGGCGCGGCATCGGCCACGGCGGCCAAGGTCAGCGCGGTTCCGGCGAGGGCGAAAAGGGCGATCTTTCTCATCGGCTTGGCCTCCTGCACGGCCATCCTATCCACCGCCAACCGCCTGACCAGTGTCCAATTGTCGCCGATTGTCGCCCGTGCGCCTTGCCCTAGGCCCCGCCTTACCCTAGGGCGCGGCACGGTTTAGACGCGTGGCACAAGGATTTCCCGCACAGTGGCCAATGTAACCGTAATCGGCGCCCAGTGGGGCGATGAAGGCAAGGGCAAGATCGTCGACTGGCTGGCAAGCCGCGCCGATGCCGTGGTCCGTTTCCAGGGCGGGCACAATGCTGGCCACACCCTTGTCGTCGGCGATCAGGTCTACAAGCTCAGCCTGCTGCCTTCGGGCATCGTCACCGGCACCCTTTCGGTGATCGGCAACGGCGTGGTACTCGATCCCTGGCACTTCCGGGACGAGGTCGCCAAGCTCAAGGGGCAGGGGGTGGACGTCAATCCGCAGAACCTCCAGGTGGCGGAGAACGCCCCGCTGATCCTGCCGTTCCACCGCGATCTTGATGCGCTGCGCGAAGATGCCAGCGGCGCGGGCAAGATCGGCACGACCCGGCGCGGGATCGGTCCGGCCTATGAGGACAAGGTCGGCCGCCGCGCGATCCGCGTGTGCGACCTGGCCCACCTCGACGATCTCGGCCCGCAGCTGGACCGGATTTGCGCTCACCACGATGCGCTGCGCGCCGGCTTCGGCCAGCCGCCGATCGACCGTGAGCGGCTGATCGGCGAACTGCGCGAGATCGCGGGCTTCATCCTGCCCTATTCCAAGCCGGTGTGGCGCACGCTCAACGAGGCGAAGAAGCAGGGCAAGCGCATCCTGTTCGAAGGCGCGCAGGGCGTGCTGCTGGATGTCGACCACGGCACTTATCCGTTCGTCACCAGCTCCAACACGGTCAGCGGCACGGCGGCCAGCGGTTCGGGCCTTGGCCCCAGCGCGGCGGGCTTTGTGCTGGGCATCGTCAAGGCCTATACCACCCGCGTCGGCTCTGGCCCGTTCCCGACCGAGCTGGAGGACGAGACCGGCCAGCGGCTGGGCGAACGCGGCCATGAATTCGGCACCGTCACGGGGCGCAAGCGCCGCTGCGGCTGGTTCGATGCGGTTCTCACCCGCCAGTCCTGCGCGATCTCCGGCGTGACCGGCATCGCGCTGACCAAGGTCGATGTGCTCGACGGGATGGAAACGGTGAAGATCTGCACCGGCTACCGCCTGCGCGGCGAAGTGCTGGACTATTTCCCCAGCCATGCCGCCGATCAGGCCCTGGTCGAGCCGATCTACGAGGAAATGGAAGGCTGGAGCGGCACCACCGCCGGCGCCCGTTCCTGGGCCGATCTGCCCGCCCAGGCGATCAAGTACATCCAGCGCGTCCAGGAACTGATCGAAACCCCCGTGGCGCTGGTTTCCACCAGCCCCGAGCGCGAGGATACGATCCTCGTGCGCGATCCCTTCGCGGACTGATGCCGATGCGGCGGCGCCATTTCCTCGCGCTGGGCGCGGCGGGAATGGCGCTGGCGGCCGCACCGCTGCGCGCCGCTTACGCGCCGGTCGCTGTCCCGCCGCTGCCGCCGATCGACCTTATCGTCGTGAAGAAGGCGGAACGGCGGATGGAGCTGTGGTCCGGCGGGCACATGGTCCATGCCATGACCGGGGTGGCGCTGGGCGACGCGCCGGTGGGGCACAAGCAATTCGAAGGCGACGAGAAGACGCCCGAGGGCCGCTATGTGATCGACTATCGCAATCCGGAAAGCTCGTACCACCTTTCGCTGCGCATCTCCTATCCGGACCGGGCCGCCAGCGATAACGCATGGGCGCAGGGCCGCAGCCCGGGCGGGGAAATCTATATCCACGGCCAGCCCAATGAACGGCCCGGCGGGCGCCTGCCGGGCGACTGGACGGATGGCTGCATCGCCGTCTCCGACGAGGAAATCGAGGCCCTGTGGGAGGTTGTGCCCGTGGGCACGCCGGTGGAGATCTATCCCTGATCTTGACATGATGCCGGTTTGTTCTACTCCTGTTCATGAGAACGGGAGTCGAACATCATGGCCCAAAGCAATTTCGCCTATGCTGCCCCTGCCAACGATGGTGGCGCGCTGCCGCTGGCGCTTTCGATCTTTGTCGATCGGGCCCACCTGCGGGCGGACCTGCGCGGGGATGCCGAGGTGGCGGGGTTCCGGGTGGTCGAGGCCGCCGGGATCGGGGCGCTGATCGAAGGCGAGGTGCGCCCGCTGGGCGACGTGGTGGTGGTCGATTGTCCCGAATCGCGCGCCGATGTGCTGGCCGCGCTTGCCCGGCTGGACATGCGCGCGGCGCAAAGCGGGGCGCAGCTGGTGGTCTCGACCACGCTGGGCGCGCTTGATGATGTGTTCGGCTGCCTCGATCAGTCGCAGCCGCAGATCCTGGTCGATCCGGGCAGGGCGGAGCGGGTGATGGCGCTGGGCCGGGTCCTGGCCGGCGCCCCGCACCTCAGGGTGCGCGACCTGTCGGACGAAGACCGGCTGACCCTGCTGCGCCTGACCGAGCAGGTGGCCGAGATTGCCCAGCGGCTGGAACGCCTCGGCGGCCCAGCACCCCAGGCGGCGCAGCCCGACGAGGCGCTGTTCCGCTTCGAAAGCCCGGCCAATGCCTTTACCGCGAGCACTGAGGAGGGCGACCGGCTGGTCCGCGCGGCGCGTCCGCCGCTGCCCGATCCGCGCCTGGTGCGCCGCATCATCCGCCAGCGCCAGCTGCGCGCGCGCTTCTTCGAGGCCGACCTGTTCGCGGATCCCGCCTGGGATATGCTGCTGGACCTCACTGCGGCGCGGGCGGAACACACCCGTGTCTCGGTCACCAGCCTGTGCATCGCCAGCGGCGTGCCGCCCACCACCGCGCTGCGCTGGATCGGGCAGATGACCGAATCGGGGCTGCTGGTCAGGGTTGAAGACGAGACCGACCGGCGCCGCGCCTTCATCACCCTGACCGACAAGGCGGCGGACGCCATGGCCCGTTATTTTTCGGAACTGGGCAAGGGCGCCGCGCGGCTGGTCTGATTGGCGAGTGGCTTCGCCGCTTCGGGACTATGTCGGGACTATGTCGGGACTCTTGGTGCCGCTCTGTTCCGCTTGGTGCCGTTCTGTTCCGCGAGAGGGGGCGTTGACGGGACCGAAAAACCGGCTAAACGCGCGGTTTCCCGGTCACCGGGCGCTTAGCTCAGTTGGTAGAGCATCTCGTTTACACCGAGAGGGTCGGCGGTTCGAGCCCGTCAGCGCCCACCAGTCCCCTCTCGGGGAACCGCGATCACCCCATCCGGCTCTGGTACTTCTGCGAGAACACGTCGCGGCCGATGATCAGGCGCATTACCTCGCTCGAACCGGCAAGGATGCGGTTGATCCGCGCGTCGCTGAACATCCGGCTGATCGGGTATTCGTCCATGAAGCCCGCGCCGCCGTGCAGCTGGACGCCCAGGTCCACCATCTTCCATTCGACTTCGCTCGCCATCATCTTGGCCTTGGCGCCCATGTTGCTGCTGAGCTGCCCGGTGTTGTGCGCCGCCACCAGGTGATCGACATAGATTTCGACCAGCTCGATCTCGGTATCCATCTCGGCCATGCGGAACTGGGTGTTCTGCTGGTCGGCCAGCGGCTTGCCGAACAGCTGGCGCTGCATCACATAGTCGCGCGTGATGTCGAAGGCCTTGCGGGCATTGGCAATCTGGCCAACCGCAGCGATCAGGCGCTCCTCGGCCAGGCCTTCCATCAGGTAGTGGAAGCCCTTGCCGGCCTCGCCCAGCTGGTTGGCCTTGGGCACCTTGACGTTGTTGAAGAACAGCTCGGCGGTGTCCTGCGCGGGCAGGCCCATCTTCTTGAGGTTGCGGCCGCGCTCAAACCCTTCCATCCCGCGTTCCAGGATCAGCAGCACCATCGAATGGGCCTTTTCCGCGCCCGCCACCTTGACGGCGACCACCACCACGTCGGCGTTGATGCCGTTGGAAATGTAGGTCTTCGATCCGTTGAGCAACCAGTGATCGCCCATGTCCTGCGCGTTGCTGCGCATCCCCGCCAGATCCGATCCCGCGCCAGGTTCGGTCATGGCGATGGCCAGGATCGTTTCGCCCGAAACGCATTTCGGCAGGAAGCGCTGGCGCTGTTCCTCGTTGCCGAAGCGCTGGAAATAGGGGCCGACGAGGCGGCTGTGCAGCGTGTTGTACCACTGCTTGCAGCCCGCGCGTGCGGTTTCCTCGATGATGATCTGCTCATAGCGGAAATCGGTGTCGCCCATCCCGCCATATTTCTCGTCCGGCCAGATCATCAGGAAACCCATGTCGCCTGCCTTCTTGAACGCCGCGCGGTCGACGATCCCCGCTTCGCGCCATTCCTCCATGTGGGGGGCGATTTCCGCCTCCAGGAACTTGCGATAGGCATCGCGGAACAGGATCTGGTCTTCGGTGAAATTGCGCATCGCTCGGTCCATCCGTCCAATCTGGCAGCTTGTTAATCGAGCAATTAAACCGGACCTGCCGTCCGGCGCAACGGTTTCGTGGCGTGTCAGCGCGCTTCGTCGAGCAGTTTGGCGGTTTCCCCGCTGGTCCATTCGCGCGCGCCGGTAAAGCGCCAGACTTCGCGCCCCTGCGCGTCATAATAGATCGTCGTCGGCAGCGTCTGCGCGTTGTAGTGGAAGGCAAGATTGTTTTCCCCATCGCGCCACGGGGCAAGGCCGGGCGCGCGCTGCTTGAGGAAAGCGGCGACCTTGGCGTCGGTGCCGCCGCCCCCGGTGCTTCCGGCGCTGTCGAGGTCCTGGCTGACCGCCAGCACGGTGAGGCTTCCCGCGCGGTCCTTTGCCAGCTTGTCGAGTGCGGGAAGTTCCGCGACGCAGGGCGCGCACCAGGTTGCCCACAGGTTGACCAGCAGCGGCTTGCCCTTGAACGAGGCAAGCTTCGCCTGGTTGCCGGCGGCGTCCTTCAGCACGAAATCAGGCATCTCGCTGCCCTGCTTGCTGCGGTCGAGCACGCCGGATTCGGCCTTGGCCCCCTTGGGCGCGGCGGCTTCGGACGCTTGCGGTTGCGCCTCGGGCGCGGTTTCCCTATCGCACGCCCCCAATACCAGCGGCAGGCCAAGGACGGCGAGAGTGAGCGATCGGGAAAACAGCAAGAGCGGCTCCAATGCAATGTGGGGTGGACGCTTCGCCGAGGGCCCCTCGGCGATCATGCGAGAGATAAATGCCTCGATCCCCTTCGACAAGGCGCTGTGGCGGCAGGACATCGCCGCGTCGAAGGCCCACGTCGCCATGCTGGGCGCGCAGGGCATCGTCTCGGCCGAGGATGCCGCGCTGATCGCCGATGGGCTGGACAAGGTTGCCGCCGAGTATGAGGCGAACGGGGTTCCGGAAAACTGGGACCTTGAAGACATCCACATGACCACCGAAAACCGCCTTGCCGAACTGATCGGTCCGGCGGCGGGAAGGCTCCACACCGCGCGCAGCCGCAACGACCAGGTGGCGACCGATTTCCGGCTGTGGGTGCGCGATGCCATGGCGCAGGCGGATGCCGGCCTGAAGGCGCTGCAGGTGGCGCTCGTCACCCGTGCTGCCGAGCATGCGGACAGCATCATGCCCGGCTTCACCCACCTCCAGACCGCGCAGCCCGTTACCCTGGGCCACCACCTGATGGCCTATTACGAGATGGCGCAGCGCGACCGTTCACGCTTTGCCGATGCGCGCGCGCGGGCCAACCAAAGCCCGCTGGGTGCCGCCGCGCTGGCCGGCACCGGCTTTCCGATCGACCGCCACATGACCGCCGCAGCGCTGGGCTTTGCCGAACCGACCCGCAACAGCCTCGACACCGTGTCCGACCGCGATTTCGCGCTCGATTACCTGATGAGCGCCGCGCAATGCGCGCTGCACCTCTCTCGCCTGGCCGAGGAATTCATCATCTGGGCGAGCCAGCCGTTCGGCTTTGTCGTGCTGCCCGATGCGCTGTCGACCGGCAGTTCGATCATGCCGCAGAAGAAGAACCCCGACGCGGCGGAACTGGTGCGCGGCCATGCGGGGCGGATCGCCGGCTGCCTGACCAGCCTGATCATCACCATGAAGGGCCTGCCGCTCGCCTATTCGAAGGACATGCAGGACGACAAGCCGCCGGTGTTCGAGGCGGCGGGCCTGCTCACCCTGTGCCTCGCCGCGATGACCGGCATGGTCGAGGGCGCGAAGTTCCGCACGACGCGGATGCGCGGCGCGGCGGAGCTGGGCTATGCGACGGCCACCGATCTGGCCGACTGGCTGGTGCGGCAGGCGAACATCCCCTTCCGCGAGGCGCACCACATCACCGGCGCGGCGGTGAAGCTGGCGGAAAGCCGGGGCGTGGCGCTCGATGCCCTGCCGCTGGCCGACCTGCAGGCCATCGACGCGCGGATCGATGAGCGGGTGTTTGCCGCGCTCTCGGTCGAGGCTTCGGTGGCGGCGCGCGCCAGCTATGGCGGAACCGCGCCGGAACAGGTAAGGGCCCGCGTGGCCGAGGCGCGCGTGGCGCTGGGCCTGGAGTGATTCGTTCCATGCGCCGTCTTGCCGCCTCTGCGCTGATCCTTGCCCTGGCCGCCTGCGGCCAAAAGGCGGATCTGAAGCCCAGGGCCGGGCAGGGCATGCCGGTCGCCCCCTATGGCCGGGGTGACAAGCCGACCGCCGAGGAACTGATGAAGCTAACCCCCCAGGCCGCGCCGGAGCGCAGCGTCGAACTGCGAAAACGTTCCGAGGAGCGTTCGCAAGATCCGTTCGACCTGCCCCCTTCCGACGAGTAAGATACCCATGGACCATTTCGATTTCCGCGACGGCGTACTCTACGCCGAGGACACGCCCCTGACCGCCATTGCCGATGCGGTCGGCACCCCCGTCTACGTCTATTCGCGCGCCACCCTGGCCCGCCACGCCCGCGTCTTCCGCGAAGCGCTGTCGATCCTGCCGCGCGTCCACATCGCCTTTGCGATCAAGGCCAACCCGAACCTTTCGGTGCTGCGCGTGATGCAGCGCGAAGGGCTGGGGGCGGACGTCGTCTCCGGCGGGGAAATGGCCCGCGCGCTGGCGGCGGGCATGCCGGCCAGCGACATCGTATTCTCGGGCGTGGGCAAGCAGGCCTGGGAAATGATCAAGGGCCTTGAGGAAGGCATCGGCCAGTTCAACCTCGAAAGCGAGGAAGAGGGCGTGGAACTCGCCGCGCTCGCGGCTGAGCGCGGCCTGACCGCCAATTGCGCGCTGCGCGTCAATCCGGACGTCGACGCCCGCACGCACGAGAAGATTTCCACCGGCAAGGCGGAAAACAAGTTCGGCGTGCCGATCGACCTTGCTGCCGGGATCTATGCGCGCCTCGCCGCGCTGCCGGGGCTGAACATGCGCGGCGTCGCGGTGCACATCGGCAGCCAGCTCAACCAGCTGGAGCCGTTCGAGATTGCTTTCGCCAAGGTCGGCGCGCTGATTACCGAGCTGCGCGCGAACGGCCAGACCGTGACCCACGCCGATCTCGGCGGCGGGCTGGGCGTGCCCTACAAGGCGGGCGAGGTGTTCCCCAGCCCCGAGGAATATGCCGCGATGGTCGCCCGCGCGACCGAGGGCTGGGACGTGACCCTGATGTTCGAACCCGGCCGCGTGATCTGCGGCAACGCGGGCGTGCTGCTGACCAGGGTGATCCGGGTCAAGCGCCCGTCCAACCGCCCGCCCTTCGTGATCGTCGATGCGGCGATGAACGACCTCGCGCGACCCGCGATGTACGGCGCCTGGCATGATTTCGATGCAGTGGCGCCCAGCGGCGAGAAGATGCTGGCCCATATCGTCGGCCCGATCTGCGAAACCGGCGACACCTTCGCCATGGACCGCGAGATCGACGCGGTGGCGGCGGGCGATCTGGCGGTGTTCCGCACTGCCGGGGCTTACGGCGCGACCATGGCGTCCAGCTACAA
>Ga0116141_10000457_pt1 | contig 32049 bp, 25 predicted proteins | sample AD_UKC097_MetaG_FD_89744 | JGI IMG/M metagenome (GOLD analysis project Ga0116141, IMG submission 89744) | Active sludge microbial communities of municipal wastewater-treating anaerobic digesters from USA - AD_UKC097_MetaG | ecosystem: Engineered > Bioreactor > Anaerobic > Digestate | place: USA...
AGGATAAACGGGAGTATCACCGGGCGGCGTTTGATGGCAAAATAAAAATATTTTCTCAAAGCGGTTTGTATTTTTGAACGGACCGCATCAATCCGGTCCGAAGCTTCGGGATCCATGTCTTCTATCGCTTCAAGAATCACCTGCTTGGCATCTTCCAGAAGATGCCCGGTTTCCGTTTCAAATACGAAGCCACGGGATACAATCTCAGGGCCGTATACGATCGTTCCGGTTCCTTGATCAAACGCCATGTTCACCACAACCAGGCCGTCTTCGGACAGGATCCGTCTTTCCTTCAACACACTTTTTCCGACGTCGCCGATTCCCTTGCCGTCAATCAGTACCCTGCCGGTTAGAACACTGTCTGAAATTCCCGCCCCATTTTCATCGAACGCCACCACTTGGCCGTTTTCCGCAAGAAGAATCCTTTCCATGGGGATGCCGACCTGTTCGGCGAGGCGTGCGTGGAGAATCAAATGGCGGTACTCTCCGTGGATCGGAATGAAATATTTTGGCTTGGTCAGGTTGATCATCAGCTTTAATTCTTCCCGAAAGGCATGCCCGGATACATGGATCGACGATATTTTTTCATAAATTACGTTCGCGCCCTGTTTGTAGAGCTTATTGATTATATTTGCAATGGCCTTCTCATTTCCGGGAATGAATTTTGAAGAAAGGATGACCGTGTCTTTTTCCTTGATTTTTATCTGCTTGTGGGTCCCGGTTGCCATGCGGGCAAGGGCCGACATCGGCTCTCCCTGACTGCCTGTTGTGATGATAACGATTTCTTCATCCGGAAAGTTGCCGACCTGGTCGATATCGATTTCCATACCGTCCGGGACACGGATGTGTCCAAGTTTTTTGGCGATATTAACCGTTATCTCAATGCTTTTTCCGCTGAAAACAACCTTGCTCCCTCGATCCCGGGCAATATTGACGATCTGCTGGATTCGGGAAACGTTCGAGGCGAAAAGTGCGACGATGATTCGGCCGCTGCTCCCGGCGGTAATCTTTGACAAGGTTTCGCCGATTTCTTTGTCCGAGATGGTATACCCTTCTTTTTCAACATTGGTGGAATCCGACAGCAATGCCAGTACGCCTTCTTCCCCGATTTGGGCGAATTTGTTCACGTCGGTCATCATGCCGTCGATCGAGATGTGGTTGATTTTAAAATCCCCGGTATGAACAATGATTCCGAGAGGGGTCCGGATCGCAATGCCGACTCCATCGACAACGCTGTGAGAGACCCGGATGAATTCGAGCTCAAGATTTCCGATTTTCAGTTTTTCCCTGGGATGGATTTCATGCAAAGCGGCGGATGAAAGCAGGCCGTATTCCTCCAGTTTATGCCGCACCACTCCAAGGGTGAAAGGGGTCCCGAAAACCGGTGCTTTCACCTCTTTCAGCAAAAAGGGGAGGGCGCCGATGTGATCTTCGTGCGCATGGGTTAAAACAATTGCCGAAACTTTGGACTTTTTCTGTCGAATGTAATCCATGTCCGGGATCACAAAATCGATGCCCAGCATATATTCTTCGGGAAACATGAGACCCGCGTCGATTATAAAAAGGGTATCTTCGGATTCAACGACCATCATATTCAGGCCGATTTCTCCCAGCCCGCCCAAAGGGATTATCTTCAACATGATGTGTTTTTCCTTTCCTCTTCCAAACCGTCGCTGATGATCTGTCTGACTTTCTCCAGAAGGTCGTTCTTGGTTTTTCTGGAAAAATTCGAGGATTCAACCGGCTTTTGTATTTCAAGGAGAACCCGGCCGGGTTTAATGCGCAGCTGATTTTTAGACATGATTTGCCAGGTTCCATGAATGATGATCGGGATGATCGGAACACCGGAGTCAACGGCCAGAACAAATCCGCCGTTTTTAAAAGACTTCAGGTTTCCGTCCTGGCTGCGGGTTCCTTCCGGAAAAATGATCACCGATACGCCGTTTCTTATGATTTCCGCGGCGTTCCGGATGCTTTGAAGGGTGGACTTTCGTCCCGATCGATCGATGCTGATATAGCCGGCCCTTTTCATGGCGTAACCGAAAATCGGTATTTTAAACAGTTCGTTTTTTGCGATCCATCGGAACTGAACGGGAAGATACGCCAATAGAACCGGAATATCAAAATTGCTCTGGTGATTGGACATGTAAATAAAAGACCGCTTCGGATCGATGTTGGAAAGGCCTTTCACGGTGACCCGGATGCGGCTGGCAAAGAGAAGGGATCGGGCCCAAATCCTTGCGACGATATGCGGCGCATTCCCGCCACTGCCGAAAAGCGATGCCAGTATGGCGGCGATGGCAAAGAAAACCGTCACCAGAAAAGTCCATATAACAATAAACAGCGTGTGTATCATGGTAAAGTTGTTGTTGTCAGTGGTCGGTTTTTCGAATCATGCCGTATCTCATGTTTTTATCCCGAGTTTCTCGAAAATGGCGTCTACGAATGCGATGATCCAGTTGCGCTGTTGTTCGTTTGCATACTCCATGCATTGGCATCGAATCCGATTCGTGGTTCGAACCAGAAGCTCGCATGACAGGCGATTCGATTGCAGTTCAAGGGCCAGATAGAATGGTTTGCATTCGGTATGTGCGGCCTGAACATCATTGAGAAGGTTCTCCTCAAGCGGTACCCAGTAGATTCCTTCCATCTGACCGGGGCCCAGGCAGGCGTCCAGATAGGCTTTGATTTTTTCGTAATCCGTGAATCTCAATTCGTCGACAACGTATTGTTTCATAGAAAGTTCGGTTATCACAGTTTATTGCGATGTTCAAGCCGTATGTGGGCTGGCAGACTTCTTCTAACAGCCGGTGATTCTGAAAAAAGTGTGCCGCGTTTCAGCGGCATTGCTTTATTTGATACAAGTTGCCGGCTGTGCCTGGTGGTTTTGTGCCTGGCTCAACAATTCTTATCCGCCCATCCTTCAAACAATCGATCATCTCGATTCTTTGAACACGGACCGAAATTGAGATCGGATTTTTTTTATGGAACAGCCGCCTGGCCGAAAAAGGAAGGAAAAATCGAATGAAAGGCAGGTGTCATGAAAAATGCTGCCCCCGATCCTTGATGAGATAAAGATCCATAGGGGCAGCAGATTATGATCAGATCACTCTTCCTCGACGGAAATGGCGTCTTCCGGGCAAACTTCGACACAACTTTCACAACCGATGCACTCTTCCGCATTCACCGGAACCGACTTGTCGTCTTGCATTTCAAATACTTCAACCGGACAGACATCCACGCATTCTCCGCAGCCTACGCATTTTTCTTCATCGACAGTGGGATTATAAGCCATCTAAAAAGCCTCCTTTCATAAAAATTAAATCATACTGACTACTTCCAGCGTTTATCTCGATATCGGAAAAAACCCTTATACTAAATCATGGAGCGAGTCAAGCCTTCTTAGGAATAATTTTTTCATTAAAAATCATCGGCGAGGACGGAGACGAGCACTCTCTTGCACCGGTATCCGGATGCTGAAACCAAAAGCCGATACAGCCTTATCCCGCAACGATACCAACCAGTGTATCGGCGGATTTTTCGTCATCCTTCTTTTCTCTCGTCGAAGATTCGCTCCGTATCAAAAAACGGCGGAAAAAATCCCGGGGAGCTTTTCCGGGAACCCGGTACAGCGTAAACGAAACGGTTTTGCCGCCGGTATCAGAAATCCGCGCCGGCTTCATATCTTCGGTCCAATCGGCCCGACTCTTTTTCTCAAACGTATCCAGATACTTATTCAGGCGGTCCTTCCAGTATCCCATGTTTTCAGTTGACTTGTTTTTCGACGGGATTGAGTCAAACTTCCGGACCATTTTTATTTCGGGGGTCTTTTCCATCAGGTATTCAAATACCGTTGGGCTGGTGGTAATAAACAGCCCGGAGGGTTCCTCGTCCTCCTGGAAAAGCCGGGTCCATGCGTCCAACCTTTCCGCTGTCATATAACTGCCGAAATCGATAATCCCCTGGGTATCGGATTCAATTTTTTCCTCACCGGCCCCCTCCTCTTCCCCCTTTATTTTTTTTAAAAAATCCGTTTTCATCGCTTCGACAGAGAAAAGATCCGAGTTTATTTCCATTTTTTGGATGTCAAATTCCTGTGCGATATGAAGAAAGATTCTTGCGTGGAACAGGGAATCCGGTTTCATCGATTGTTTATTCTTAATTTCCGCCATGATTTGTGAAACGGAGTTGTTGTCCCGGAACGGGGTTTTTTCTATCCAGGGCCTGAAAAAGGTCAAATTGTCTCTTCTGTGGATATTTGCCCAGTTGGTGTAATCTTTTAAAACCGCATCCAGCTTTACCTCATCCCCTGTAACCGGGATTCGGATATCGAGAAAACCGCTTTCGGCTTCGTTTTGCATTTTTTCGGGGATTTTCCGGTTTGAAGGCTGATATATCACGATCTGCCGGAAGAACAGAGAAAGTGCTTCCGCAGCCGGTTCCGGAATGAAGGTAAACGGAAAATAGATCGGCTTCATGGGTCCTCTTGGTTCATTGATAACATTTTTGAGATTTCCCGGATCACCCGTCGAATGAACCGGTCGTCAAACTTTCCGGTCTTTTACAGGGACTCCGCGGGATATCAACTGCTCACGTATTTTATCCGCAAGTTCCCAGTTTTTTTCCGACCGCGCTTTTTCTCTTTCCCTGACCAGGCGTTGTATGTCCGGATCGGAAACCATATCTCCAAAGTCGAACACATTCAACACCGAATCGATATTTCGGAATGCTTCCACGATTCTCGATGCGTCATCCGGATCAATTTTTTTGTGCCGGATCAGGGTATTGATCCGCCGGATCATCTTGAATATCGAAGCCAGGGCGGCCGATATATTCAGATCGTCATCCATTGCGCCGGTAAAACCGTTTTTAATGTCATAAAGCAACTGGTTCAGTTCGGAATAAGACTCCCCTTCTGCGGCATTCATCAATCCCTGAACACAGTCGTCAAGTCTTTTCAGGGAGCGTCTGGCATACCGGAGCCTGTCAACGGAAAAGGCGATCGGTTTTCTGTAATGCCCGGAAAGCATCCAGAACCGTATTTCCCTGCCGGAATAGCCCATGTCGATGAGATCCCGCAGAACCGGTGTCTTGCCTTTCTCATCGACCTTTTTGCCGTTCACCAATACCCGGTCGCAATGGATCCAGTACCGGGCCAGCGGCTTTCCCGTCAGCGCCTCGGCGATAGCGATTTCGTTTTCGTGATGCGGAAAGACCAGTTCCCGGCTGCTGGTATGGATATCGAATGAATCTCCCAGATATTTCATGGATATGGATGCACATTGAATATGCAGGGAAGGGCGCACGTTGCCCCACCTGGTTTTGATGTAGATACCTCTTTTGAGTTCCGGAAGCTTCGATCGTTTTAAGAGCGTGAAATCCCTGGGGTTGTCTTTTTCATAATCATCCAGATCGACGGTGGTTCCAAGGCGCATCTTATTCAAATCAATTCCGGATAATTTTCCATAATCGGAAAGGCGGGAAATGTCGAAATATATGGAACGAAGCTTTTCATAGGCAAATCCCTTTCTTACCAGTTCCTCCGCCAGCGATACCATATCTTGAAGGTGATGGCTGACCCTCGGGTATTTTTCGGCGGGCTTGATTCTCAAGATGGCCAGATCGTTTTTAAACATACCGATATATTTTTCCGTGAATTCGGACAAGGATTGGCCCGCTTTTTCAGAGCCTTCGATGGTCTTATCATCCAGATCGGTGATGTTTATTATATGCCGTACGGAATATCCTCTGAATTCAAGATAGCGAGTCAGAAGGTCGGCAAAGACGAAACGGCGGCATTGTCCGAGGTGCATCCGGGCATGCGCGGTGGGGCCGCATGAATAGATGCGAACCTTGCCGGGCTCCAGCGGCTCGAAAGGTTCCTTGGTTCGACTCAACGTATTGTAAAATTTCAGCTCGCCCGTTTCGCGGACGTCGAAAAGCGTTGTGCTGAGGTATCGTTCACCGCTGTCCGGGAATATCGCCACAATGGTTCCTTCGGACAGGGCTTCCGCTTCTTTCCGGGCGATGACCATGGCGGCACCGCTGCTCATTCCAACAAAGAGCCCTTCTTCTTTCGCCAGCCGCCGGGTCATTTCGAAGGCTTCTTCGTCGTCGATGTTGATTTTTTTATCCAGCAGATTTTTTACATAAATTTCCGGGCAGTAAGACTCCTTCAAGTTTTTTAATCCCTGGAGTTTATGACCCAGGTAAGGCTCAACCCCCACGATGCGGATAGCCGGGTTATATTCCTTCAGCCTTTTTGCAATTCCCATCACGGTTCCGGTCGTGCCAATGGTGGCGACCACCATCGACACTTTCCCCTCGGTCTGTTTCCAGATTTCTTCCGCGGTCCCGAAATAATGGGCCCGGCAGTTGGCTTCATTATTAAACTGGTCGGTCATAAAGTAGGTTTCAGGGTTCTCGCGAGCCAGACGGTAGACTTCTTCAATCGCTCCGTCGGTGCCTAGATGGCCGGGGGTCAGTAAAATTTTCGCCCCGCGGGCTTTCAGGATCTTTTGCCGCTCCAGGCTGGCGGATTCGGACATGGCAAGGAGCAGTTTGTATCCCTTGACCGCGCATACGAGCGCCAGCCCGATTCCCGTATTGCCGCTCGTAGCCTCAATCACCGTTTTATCCGGGGTCAATTCGCCGGATTTCTCTCCTTCCTCGATCATGGCAAGCGCGGTCCGATCCTTGATCGATCCTCCGGGATTGAGGTACTCCAGTTTGGCGAGAATTTTCACCTTCGGGTTTGGATTGAGCTTCCGTATTTCAACCAGCGGGGTGTTGCCGATGAGATCTAATATGCTATGGTACATCCGCGAACCTGCTTCCGTGTTATCTTCCTTCAAGCCGGGAACCTCGTTTTTTCCATGATGCATTTTCATTAGCGGCCGTTCCGGCTCAAGATCACGGATACGGCTTTTAAGATTTCTTTTCGAACCTGATCCTCTGTCGAGGCGGCATCGATAATTCGAAACCGGGCGGGTTCAAGTCGGGCGAGTTCGAGGTAACCCGCTCGGACTTTTTCATGAAAAGCGATTTTTTCTTTTTCAAAACGAATCTCGGATCCATTCCTGGCGCCGTTTTCGATCTCTCTCAGGGCGCGCTGGAGACCGATTTCCGGCGACAGATCGAGAAGAAGGGTCAAATCCGGCTTCAAGTCTTTAAAAATCAACCCGTGCAATTCGTTCAGGAGTCCGATATCAAGTCCTCTGGCAAAGCCCTGATAAGCCACCGTGGCATCGTAGTACCGGTCGCATAAGACCGTTTTTCCTTCCGACAGGCATGGCCGGATCAGCTCTTCAAGATGCTGTGCGCGGTCGGCCATGTACAAAAGCAGTTCTGCCATCGGATCCATGGCCCTGCTTTCCGGATCCAGAAGAATCGCCCGTATTTTCTCTCCGATCCTTGTGCCGCCGGGTTCTCTTGTGGTGATGCAGTGGTGGCCCTTTTTTTGCAGAAAACCAACGATATGCTTTAATTGGGTCGTCTTTCCGGAACCCTCGATACCTTCAAGCGTAATAAACATGTCGTTGCACCGGCTTCATTGGTTTAATCGGTTAAATCGGGTGGAACGGGTTTCTCGGCCGGCGCCGCGCCGCGCGGAGTTTTCCCGATATAAAAATGGCGATCCAGGAGCCGATGATACGAAGTCCAACTCTCGTTTTGATCTTCATCGGCAATAAATTGCCGGATACCGTTCACCTTGGCGTCCATGTCGTCGATGTAGTACAGCAGAACGGCCTCGATTGTCTTTGGAGGCTCGGGCGAGCCGAATTCTCTGGCTCCGTGATGACTGACGATCATATGCTTGAGCTGCAGAGCCTGTTCTTCCGGAAATTCCCGGATTGCTCGGAGTTTTTCTTCGATCATTCGAATTCCGATAATGATATGGCTGAGAAGCCTTCCCTCATCGGAATAGTCGATCTTGAATTTGTATTCGAACTCCTCGGTTTTTCCGATATCATGAAGGACGGCGCCTGCGAGAAGAAGATCCCTGTTGATTCCGCTGTAATGGCCGGCAATCTGATCCGCGAGAAGCGCCATGGAAAGGGAATGTTCGAGAAGGCCCCCCAGGTACGCATGGTGCATTTTTTTGGCGGCGGGCGCGGTCTTGAATTTTTCGACAAACTCCTCGTCCTCCCAGAACGCCTCCAGAAGCTTTTTCAGATACGCCGTCTCAATGGTAGCGCCCAGCTTAACAATCCGTTCGTACATGTTATCCACATTCCGGCCGGTTGCGGGGAGATAATCGGATGAATCGACCGACTCCGCGGAACATCCCGCCAGGGTTTTCACGACGAGTTGAAGCGTTCCCTTATATTCGGAAACATTTCCCTTTACACGAACAAAGTCACCGGAGGACACCAGCGGGAGGATCTGATCGACATTGTCCCAGACGACGCCTTTCATGCTCCCGGTTTTATCGGAAAGGGTAATGTTCAAAAAACTGTTGCCGTCCTTTTTGCGGGACAGTGCCTTTTCCGACAATACGAAAACATCATCGACCGGATCGCCCGCGTTTAAATCATTTATAAACTGTTTTTTCATAGAATCCCGTCACCGCCGGGAGGGATGAAGGTTTCGGAACCGCTTTCACGGGTCCCGATTTCCTTTGTTCCGCCGGCGATCTTCCATTTTTTCAGAGCCTTGATGATGCGGTAATCGGTCATATCGCACTTAATCGGGGTGATGGAAATATAATCCTGACAAAGTACGGCCCCATCGATGTCGGGATTTTTTTCAAACACATGGGAATCGCATCCCTGCCAATAATACGTTCGGTTGCGCGGGTCCACCCTTTTTTCAAAATATTCGGAAAAAAGGGTGACCCCCTGTTTGCTGATCCGGACCCCCGCGATTTCTTTCATGGGTTTATTGGGGATGTTGACATTCAGGAACGTTCCGAAGGGAAGGCCCTTTTCAATCACTTCCTCCGTCAACCGTTCGATAAAACAGGCGTCATCGTCATAATTGTCGATTTCATAACCGTATATGGAGACAGCGATTGCGGGCACATCGTATAAGGCGGCCTCTCTGGCTGCGGACACGGTTCCGGAATAATTCAGGTTCACGCCGACGTTGGCTCCCGGGTTGATTCCGGAAATGACAATGTCCGGCCGGTTATCGAGTATTTCGAGTAGCCCAAGCTTTACGCAGTCCGCCGGGGTTCCGCTGACGGCATATCCGAATGATCCGTTATCCAGTTTGACCCTGGTGGAGCGAAGGGGTTTGTGAAGGGTGATGGCATGTCCCACGGCACTTCGCTCGCGGTCGGGCGCAATCACGGTCACGGAATGCTTTTCCGCAAATCTTCGATGAAGCGCTTTTATTCCTTCCGCATGAATGCCATCATCGTTTGTGAGAAAAATATTCATCGTTTTCCAAAAATTGTTGAGCAACCGCAACTTTCTTGTTTATCGAACCGCGGGCATCCTTCCGGGCCGCTTCATTTAGCCCTTATACATCAGCTTGCAGATTTTTAAAAGCGGCAACCGGAATAATATCTGTTTATTTAACATAAAAAGTGGTATAAACAGCCGCTGATGGTTTTGAGTGATGAAAGATGATGGTGTTAATTTTTTCGGTACCGACGGATTGCGGGGTTTTTTTTAAAAAAGAATAAGGGGGAAATCAAGATGAAGGCAAAATACGGCAACTGCTTTTGGTTTGTAATGATGATTTTTATCCTGGGGTTTTCTTTGCCTTCATCAGCCGGTGAAAAGCCGGTGCCGGAAGATAAGGTTGCGACGGTCGACGGATCGGTTATCACCCGGGGAGATTTGAACCGGGAAATGAACAACATGCAGCGGCAGCTTGAAAAGCAGGGCAGGCAGATGGACGATTCTCAAATCGCAGAAATGAAAAATGAAACCCTCGAAAACCTGATCAACCGCGAACTGCTATATCAGGAAGGAAAAAAGACGGGAATTGAGATTGAATCCCAGGCCGTCGAGAACGAGTTCGGCAATTTAAAAAAACAGTTCTCGGGTGAAGAGGAATTCAGGAAAGCCCTGACCGAGATCCATCTTTCTGAAACGGCGATGAAAAACGAGTTAAAGAAGAGGCTGACGATTCAGCAATTCATTGAAGATAAAGTTATCAAAAAAATTGTCGTTTCCGAGAAGGAAACAAAAACCTACTATGATGAAAACCCGACATTTTTCAAAAAACCCGAGCAGGTCCGCGCAAGCCACATCCTTATTAAGATAGAACCCCCGGCGGATGATTCTAAAAAAACGGATGCCCGCAAAAAAATCCAGGAGATCCGGCAGCGGCTTCAGAAAGGGGAGGATTTCGCTGCGCTTGCAAAAAAGTATTCGGACTGTCCCAGTGGGGCCAATGGGGGAGATCTGGGTTACTTTTCAAGAGGTCAAATGGTTGAGCCGTTTGAAAAAGCGGCTTTCGGTATGAAACCGGGTGAAATGAGCGACATTGTGGAAACCCGTTTCGGCTTTCATCTGATCAAGGTTGTCGATAAACAAGCGGCGACCACATTGGATTACGAGGCGACGAAGGAAAAAATCAGTCGATATCTGAAGAATATGAAGGTTCAGCAGGAGGTTGACCGGTTAATCGAAAAGCTGCGAGCAAAAGCGGAAATAAAAAGATTTTAAGAGGTTCGGCGTCATTCCGGGGATTCCGGGGAAAACTATGCGGGACTTAAAAACAACGCTGGTTCAGACGGATCTGGGTTGGGAGGATATCGAGTACAATCTGGCCGCGCTGGATGATAAAATAGACAGGTTGCGGGAAGAAACAGACCTGATTGTTCTGCCGGAGATGTTTACCACCGGCTTTACCATGAATGCCGGGCATCTTGCTCAGGATATGGCCGGGCCTTCCGTGAAATGGATGCGAGACAAATCGAGGCAAAAGAACGCCGATATCGTCGGGAGCCTGATCATCCGGGAAAACGGGAAGTATTTTAATCGCCTGATCTGGGCAAAGCCGGAGGGGACGATTTTTGCATATGATAAAAGGCACCTTTTTCGTATGGCGCATGAAGATTCCATATACAGCGCCGGGCATAAGACTCTCACCGTTGAATTGAACGGATGGAAAATCAGACCGTTTGTCTGTTACGATTTGCGTTTTCCCGTATGGACGAGAAATATTGCAAACCAGTACGATGTGGCGGTATTCATTGCGAATTGGCCGGAAAAGCGCTCATCTCATTGGACCCTGTTGCTGAAGGCCAGAGCCGTCGAAAACCAGTGCTATGTGATCGGGGTGAATCGGGTGGGTGTGGATGGTAAAGGCTACTCCTACAGCGGCGATTCTTCGATCATCGATCCGACAGGCAAGGTTGTCTTTCAAAAGCGCAACGAGGTCTGCGCTCACACCACCGCTATACCCTATTCACCGCTTCTATTGTATCGGGACAAATTTCCGGCATGGAAAGATGCCGATACTTTCAAGATTGAAATTTCCGCTTGAACTTCAAGGCATAATTTTTTAATAATTCATTTTTTGATGCGTCCCAGGATTTAAAAACGCAATAAAAAGGTCGTTTCCAAAAAAGTTCCGGATGGATAGTGTGCGAGTCCTGTGCAATGAGACGCACGAAGGGTGCGTTGCGATGAAGATGGATGAATCGCAACGCCTGGAACTTTTTTAAAGACGGCTGTTTTTCGTTCTTTCATGCAACCGACGATTGGATGATCCTTCATTGTAAAAGAGAGAACCGGCCATGATCCATGTTGAAAATTTAACCAAATATTATAATGCGTTCTGTGCGGTGGATCATATCAGCCTCGATATTCACAAAGGTGAAATCCTTGGATTGCTTGGTCCGAACGGGGCGGGAAAAACCACTACCCTGCGTATGCTTACCGGCTATTTTATGCCCACATCCGGAACGATTCGAGTCAAGGACCATACAATTGATGAAAATCCGCTGGAGATTAAAAAGCTCATCGGATACCTGCCGGAGTCGGCACCGCTATACCATAATATGCTGGTCTATGATTACCTGGATTATATCGCACGGATTCGAGGGCTGGACAGGAATCAAAAAAGCGCCAGGATCCGGTTTCTGGCCGACACGTGCGGGTTGAACTCGGTGATGCACTTTCCCATCAACGATCTGTCCAAGGGATTGAGGCAGCGCGTTGGATTGGCTCATGCCATGATGAGCGATCCCGAAATTCTGGTGCTGGATGAACCGACTTCGGGACTGGATCCGAACCAGATTGTTGAGATCCGGGATATTATCCGGCAGATCGGAAAGGAAAAAACAGTTATTCTCTCCACGCATATTCTCAGAGAGGCCGAAGCAACCTGCGACCGTGTGGTGATTATCAATCAGGGGAAGATCGTTGCGGACGACCTTACGGAGAATCTGAAAAAATCAGCCGGCAAGGAGCGTGTGATCCACATTTCCCTTTTGAATGCAGACCGTAACGCGGTTGAAGCTCAACTGATGACGATCGACGGGATTATTGGAATCGAGCCTCGTGCGGATGCCGATGGAGGGAAGCTGGATATCCGGTTGACCTGCCAACCCGCCGCCGATATGAGGGAAAATATTTACAAAGCGATCAAAAAAACCGACTGGATCCTGATCGAATTTTATCAGGAAACCAAAGACCTTGAAACCGTCTTCCGAGAATTGACCAAGGAGAACTGATATGAAGCAGGTGGTTCACATACTGAACAAGGAACTGAAAGACTATTTCATATCCCCGATTGCCTATATCGTGATTGCCATATTTCTTCTGGTGACGGGATGGTTTTTTTTCACCACCTTTTTTCTCTATAACCAGGCGGACCTGAGAAATTTCTTCAACCTTCTTCCGATCACATTTTCATTTGTTATTCCGGCAATTACCATGAGGCTGTTTTCCGAAGAACTCGGTATCGGTTCTTATGAAATTTTACGGACTCTGCCCGTTACATTCCGAGACATTGTTATCGGAAAATTTTTGGCCGGTGTTCTATTGATCGCCGCTGCTCTCATTCCAACGTTATCTTACCCGGTTTTCATTGCATTTTTAGGCCAGCTCGACTGGGGTCCGGTTGCGGGCGGCTACCTGGGCGCGGTTTTACTTGGCGCGGCCTTCACGGCTGTTGGGCTTTTTGCATCCTCTTTGACCCGCAACCAGATCATTGCCTTTATCGTCGGCGCGATCATCTGCTTTTCCCTGACTCTTGTGGATCAGATGCTCTTTTTCTTTCCCCGGTCCACTCTGGGCCTTATCGGGTATCTGGGTGCGGATTTCCATTTCAAGAACATTGCCCGGGGTGTTATCGATTCCAGAGACATCCTGTATTTTTTCAGCATAATTTTTATCGGCCTTTATTGTGCAAACCTGGCCCTGCGGGAAAAGGAATAAGGAGAGGGAAATGATGGGCATGAACAGCAGGTACGCAAAATACATGAAACTCTTCACCTACCTGATCGTCGTCGTGCTGATCAATCTGGCGGGCATGACGCTGTTTTTCCGGATCGATCTTACCGGAAACAAAATCTATACCCTGTCAAAGGCCAGTAAAAACGTGGTTTCCACCCTTTCGGAACCACTGACCATCGACGTGTTTTTTACGAAAAATCTTCCGGCGCCGCATAACAACACGGAGCGCTATCTTCGCGATTTGCTGGAAGAATATGCCATCCATGGGAATCGATATTTTAACTACCGGTTCCACGATGTCAGCCCCGAGGCGGAGGGGATTTCGGAAGAGGCCGGAGAAAACCGGGAACTGGCAAACAATTACGGGATCCATCCGGTTCAGATTCAAGTGGTGGAAAAGGATGAGATCAAATTCAAAAATGCGTATATGGGTCTGGTGCTGATTCATGGCGATATGATCGAACGGATCTCTACCATTACCACCACAGACGGCCTGGAATACAAAATCACGACGGCCGTTCAGAAGTTGAATAACAAAATCAGCGCGCTTCTCCGCCTGCGGGAGAAAATCCGAATCCAACTGTTTCTTTCTTCTTCCTTGCAGTCCGTGGCGTCGTTCATGAATCTGGATGAGCTTTCCGATTATCCGGAAAAAATAGCCGATATCATTGAAGCCCTGAATAAAAAAATGTACGGGAAACTCCAATACACTTATGTGGATCCTTCGAATGATCCGGTTTCCGGAAACGAGTTGGAAAGATATAACCTGATGACCTTGAAGTGGCCTGCGCTTGCTGGTGAAAAAGTCCGGGCAGGCAGCGGTGTCATCGGCCTGGTGATGGAATACGGAGACAAACGCAGGGAGGTGCCGCTTTTGAATGTCCTCCGAATACCGATCATCGGAACGCAGTACAATCTGGTTGAAATCGGTCAACTGGAGGAGATGATCAGCGACCATTTGGAAACGCTCATCGATATCAATGAAGACCTGGGATACCTGGCGGACTACGGCACATTGAATATTGCAGACTTTTCTCCGATGGGAGAACAAAACCCGGACATGTTGTCGAGCTTTACAACCCTTGTCGCCGATAACTACTCGCTTCAGCCGGTGAACCTTCGAGACGGTCTTATTCCTGAAGGCATTAACTGCCTGGTGATTGCCCGGCCGACCGAACAATTCAGCGATTACGAATTGTACCAGATCGATCAGGCATTAATGAAGGGGATCAACCTGGCCATTTTTCTGGACGTCTTCCGTGAAAGCATGCCTGAAAATCAGGCCTCTTACGGATTCAGCGGGGAACCGGTTTATCAGCCACTGGATACGGGTCTTGAAAAATTGTTGGATCATTACGGCATCCGGATCAAAAAATCGTTTGTCATGGATGAAAACTGCCATAAGCAAAAACTACCGAGGCAGCTGGGAGGCGGTGAAAGACCGATCTATTTCGCCCCGATCATCAAGAATGAGAAGATCAACCAGGATCTCGGTTTCATGAAAAACATCAAGGGATTGATCGCTGTTAAAATATCCCCTCTGGAATTGGATGAAAAACGGGTTGCAGAGAATCGCCTGAAGGCTTTCCGGTTGTTTTCCTCATCGGAGAAATCCTGGGAAATGAGGAGCCGGATCAACCTCAATCCTTTGTACATACACCCGCCTGCGTCTGAAACAGAGAAGGAAAGCTTTCCGTTGGCCTATCTCTTGGAAGGGGAATTCCCCAGCTTCTTTTCGGGAAAACCCATGCCGGAGAAAACGTCCGGTAAACCCGATTCCGATGATGCGAATGCGGAAGTGAAACGGGAAAAGACGGTTGCCGGGAAGGAGGAAGCGGATCTGTCGAAAATTGAAGGAACCGGCGGTTTTATGGAAAAAGGTGTATCAAGCAGGATTTTCCTGATGGCATCCTCCGAGATGCTCAGGGATAACGTATTGGACCCGGAAGGCCAGAGTCCGAATGATATGTTTATCATGAACGTTCTGGATGCCCTGAACAACCGGGAAGAAATTGCGGTGATGCGAAGCAAGGAACAGCGTTTCAATCCGTTATATGACAGGGGACCCTTTACCCATACCTTTACAAAAGTTTTTAACATCGTGGTGTTGCCGCTGTTGGTGGTTCTGTTCGGCTGCCTTGTATGGGTTCGCCGTCATTCACGGAAGAAACGGATTCAGGAAATATTTCAAAAGTAATCAGATCGCTTCTGATCGAGTTTCGATAACGTTCAACCGGCTGTGATTTATTCACTCAAGTTCCTCTCCCCCCGATTTTTTCGGAGTATCGATCATGCCGACGTTGAATCAAATTTTCAGGGGACGAATCGCGACACCGAAGCGGTTTGCCGGGATCCGGCGGCAAGCCCCTCGGCCGGGCACCCGGTTGGTGTTTTCAGCGCATGAAGAATTTACATGGAGATCAACCGTCATTCATAAGGTCATGTGTGCCGTTATCGAAACTCCCATGAACGTACCTTGTCCCTCAAAATTTCCTTCGACATGCGGCTGATAACGTTTCTCTTTTAAAATAAAAGACGGGCGGGAGCTTGAGTTTTTAAATGATGAGGAAATAAGATGAAAAGGAAAAAAGAATCGATCCTACTGGTTGCCGTCATTATCGGTTTGATACTTTATCTGGCAATTCGAGACTCCGACCGGACTCATTATCAACTGCCGGGACTACCCGATATCACCGAAAAACGCATATCCCGGATCGAAATCTTCAAAACGGGCCAACCCATTGTCTTAAAAAAGGAAGGCGAGCAATGGTATATCGATCCCGAGGCCTATCCCGCCGATCCGGGTAAAGTCCGGAATATGCTGAATACGATCAAGAAACTGACTCTGACCGCCCTGGTTTCCGAATCAAAAAACTATATCCGGTATGATTTAAACGAAGACAAAAAAATTACCGTTAAAGCCTGGATGGGAAACACGTTGAGTCGTGATTTCGATATCGGAAAACCGGCGGGCACCTATCGACACACCTTTATTAAACTGGCCGGAGACCCAAATGTCTATCATGCCCTCGGTGATTTCCGACGGGAGTTTGACCAGACCGTCCATAAGTTCCGGGACATGACCGTTTTGGCTTTCGATCCGGACGACATCAGGGAAATCAACGTGTTGATGGATGAGGAAACCATCACGGTCGGACGAAAAGAAATTTCTGCGGCCGACTCCTCCCGGGTTTCCGGCGCGGAGCCGGTCTGGCTGACGAGTGGGGGAAAGGAGGTGGAAGCGTCCGGATTGAAGCGTCTTTTTTCCTTACTGTCCGGGATGAAGTGCGAAGAATATATTGCCGACCGGAAAAAAGACGATTTCAGGGAGCCGGTTTACAACATTGTCCTGAAGGGTTCCAAGGAATATTTTCTTTCCATACTCGCCCGGACCGACAAATATGGGGCCCTGTATCCCGCCGTTTCTTCAGAAAATGATTATCCTTTTCTGCTTGCCGAGTATCCGGTGAACGAGTTGAAAAAAAACGTGGAGGAGTTGATAAAAAAGGAGAAAAAATAAAACCGATTGGAATTGCGGCAGCGATTGTATTTCCTTCGGTTTACCGCGGAGGCCGGCAAGCGAATCCGAAGATCGACCCGAAATCATCACCGTAGAAGATTCCCCGCTGCTTCCAACGGGGATCTTTTATTCGTTTGCAGGCGGGTTACCTCAGAAGCCCATGAAAACGAGTCCGGGCCTTTTCTCGATTCGTTCGATGCCTTCTTCTCTTGCGGCCCGTAACGCCTCGGCATACTCTTCTTCTGAAATCGGTTGCAGCAGTTCCTTGATCTTGTGAGATCGGCCGAGGGGCTTGAACTGGGGCATGATGTTCACATAGGTATTCGGCGATATTTCCCGGGCAACGAATCTCATGATATCCCGTGTGCCTGCCATCCCGCAGGGCATCAGCAGATGCCTGAGCAAAAGTCCGCGCCGTGCCATTCCCGAGGATTCGTCGATGACCAGATCCCCGACCTGCCGATGCATTTCCAAAATGGCCTTTCGAGCCTTTTCCGGATAATCTCGAGCCCGGCACAGTTTTTCCGACACATCCGGATCCCAGAATTTAAAATCCGGCATATAGATATCGATGACTCCTTCAAGGAGGCGGAGAGCTTCGACGTTTTCATAACCGCTGGAATTGTAGACGAGGGGTATTCTCAAACCTTTTCCGACAGCGATTTCAAGGGCGGAAAGAATTTGGGGCATGACATGGGTGGGGGTGATAAAGTGTATATTCAGGCATCCCAAGTTCTGCAGGGTTAGCATCATATCGGCCATTTCCGCGTCTGAAATCTCTCTCCCATGACCGTCATGGCTCATCTCGTAATTCATGCAAAAAATGCAAAGGAGATTGCACTGGGTGAAAAAGAATGCGCCCGATCCCGCCTTGCCGACCAGAGAGGGCTCATCACCAAGATGCGTCTTATAGCAATGAAGGGGGGCGTTTTTGCCGGTTCTGCAAATCCCCCGTCGGTCGGATAGCCGATCCACCCGGCATTCTCTCGGGCACAGGGTACAGGATCGTAACATTTCGCGGGCTTTATCAACCTTATCCCGGAGCAATCCCATCCGGAACGTTTCAATGTAAGACGGTTCGAAACACGTCATGATGCATTCCTTTTTTGGGTATTTTGTCCGCAAGGCGCGGCTTCCACATGTAAACTAAAGGCAACGTTTCCGCTACGGAACAAAATTGAAAAAGGATCCAAAAAAAGCGTAAAATTTCACTTACATGATGAAATCGGAATCGATTTTATTTTTAATCGTTTTTCTTCTAACAAAAAAATCCTTATTACAAAATAACAAAAAAAGAAATCCCTTCACAGGAATTTTTCATTTTTTCAATTGTCCGCCGGAAGACCGCTTCCTTGAAATGTAATGATGTTATGCAACCGCACGGTTCGGGTCCGGTATTTATTTGAAAATGCCATGGAATGATTCCATGATCGGAATGGCTCGCGGCTCTTGATTTTGAATCCCAACCGGGCTAAATGGATCGTATTGAAAAAACCGGCGAAATTGCCCGAATAGAAACCTTCTTTTCCGGGAACATATGTATCCGCCTTTGAAAGCCGAATCCGGTACCTATGCATTAATTCTTCGATGTCCGTCCGAACGGTCCATCGAGGTCGGAAAGCTGGGAAGACTCAATATCAGGAAGGGATACTACATTTATATCGGAAGCGCCTTCGGACCGGGTGGCGTACTTGCCAGGGTCGGACGTCATTTGAGGATCGAAAAAGCTCACCGGTGGCATATTGATTATCTGCGACCGGCTGTGTCGCTGACCGAGGTCTGGTATTCCCATGATCCGCGACGCCGTGAGATTGCCTGGGCCGGCCTGTTCCTTAAGGGCTGGTGTGATGCCGTTCCGATACCCGGATTCGGTGCCGGCGATTCCAGGCTCGAATCCCATTTGTTCTATATAACGCATCGCCCGGATGTGGCGAAATTTCGGCGGCGCCTGAAACGTTTTATTTCCGGTCATCACCATGTCGGACAATGGCTTGCGGATCCACCGATCGGATCGATTTTACCTGAAAAAGATCCTTCGCAGTCTCGCGGTTTGGTGAAACGCTATCGGTGCCGTCCGGCGGAGCACGGGGTCCGGTTTTTAAAAAGGAGCTTTATGGAATTCCATAACTGCTTTGTTTCGATTTCTTCTGCTTTCGGTGTGTTGGGAATGGTATGGCGGGAAACCGAATCCGGGCCCAGAGTGCATCAAATCCTGTTGCCGAACGAAAAAAACCCGCCGGATAATCGCCTGGCTGCAATTTTTCCACATCCCGTGCGGCGATCCTGCGCTCCTGTTGTTGAGCTGGCTGAACGGATTCAGGCCTTTCTTTCCGGGGAAGCGATCCGGTTTGAACTGGATTGGATTGCTCTGGACAATTGTTCCGAGTTTCAGCGGTTGGTCCTTCTGGCGGAACATCGGATTCCGAGGGGATGGGTAAGCACGTATGGAAGGATTGCTCGCAGTTTGGGTTTGGAAGGCGGGGCAAGGGCGGTAGGAAACGCCTTGGCGAGAAATCCATTCCCGATTGTAATCCCGTGCCATCGAACGATACGAGCGGGCGGCGAGTTGGGAGAATACCAGGGCGGGGCGAATATGAAGCGCGCGTTGCTGAAAATGGAAGGAGTGGAAGTGTCCGAGAGGAAGAGGGTGGCTTTGGAGTGGATGTATTATTGAGGTTATGTCGGCCGCACCTTCCATCGATGCTTGTCATAGGCCGGTACAATCGGAAAAGCGGTTGAACGACATCGTTTCAAATACCTCCAGGATGGACTCAACCCGGGGATGAAATTCGCATGATTCGGCGGTGATTTCCGTAATTCCTTCGGATTCCATCGCGCATACATGATTTTTCTTGACAGATATTCAAAAAACCCACATAACTTTCCATCATCTAATAATATGTTGCAAAAATCGCAAGCGATCCTTTCTGAACAGCCGCACCCCATTGGCATTATGTAGAGCGAGACCTTTGAAAAATACTCGATTTCGTTCAGGTTCAAGAAAAGTGATAATTTGAACCACGCAACTGAATTGAATATTTAGAGAATTAAAATATGAGCATGACGCAGAAATCAGGCGCAAGAGGGCGTTATGCAAAGGTCTCTTATTTTTGATCGGATTTGATGCATAAAACGCCCTTTATTTTTAATTGCCTATTATAATAAGGAATTCCAACTTGTTGAAGGAGCCGTGTTATGACGGGCAACCGGTTGAAGGCAATCCCGCAGCGCGTCGGTAATCTGTCAGCCGATGCGGAACTTGATTTTTCCCAGTTCAAGGCCATTCTCGACAGCCTTGTGGAAGGCGTCATTATCTTTGATGCCCAAGGCGGAATTCTGCAAATGAATTCCGCGGCCATGCGGCTCCACGATATGAAGTCTTCCCACGAAATCCGGTGGTGCTTGCCTGAGTTCATGGATATCTGTGAATTATACGATATGTCCGGTGATCTTCTCCCCCCGGAACGTTGGCCTCTTCGACGCGTGGTGGACGGTGAAACGATCTTGGAGTGGGAAGGGCGTCTCCGCAACAAGCGAACCAAGAATGATCGGATTCTTTTTTACAGCGGCATGCCGGTAAAAGATACGAATGAAAAAATTATTCTGGCGGTTCTGACGATACGGGATATTACCCAACGAAATCGGATCGAAGGAGAACTTCAACAACTGAACGAGCAACTGGAGGAAAAAGTCACCCGGCGGACGGAAGAACTGGCCAATACCGTCACCGTTCTTCAGGGCGAGGTGGCCAGGCGAAAATTAGCGGTGCAGAAGCTCCGGGAACGTCAGCGCACTCTGGATGGATTCTTCCGGCACACAATCACGCCCCTTGCTTTTATGGACCGTGACTTCAACTTCATCCGGGTCAACGACGCCTACGCCGGAATTGAGGGAAGGCCCCCAAGGGACTTTCGAGGAATCAATCATTTCAACCTGTACCCCGATCCGGAAAACCATATGATCTTCAGCCGGGTGGTTCAAACAAAGCAGCCGTACCGTGCCTTATCCAAGCCGTTTACATACGCCTGCAATCCCGAGCGAGGGGAGAGTTATTGGGACTGGCAGCTAACGCCGCTAATGGACAAATCCGGTGAGGTGCAGTTTTTAGTGCTGAACCTGCAAGACGTTACAAAGCGGCAGGCGGCTTTAAAAAACCTGGAGGAACAGACAAGGCAACTTCGCTCGCTCGCGCACCAGCTTTCCGAAGCCGAGGAGCGTGAACGACAGAGACTGGCTGAAATTCTGCACGACGACCTTCAGCAGTCGCTGGCAGCCACAAAGCTTCACCTGGGAATCATCGCGGAATCGGTTCAGGGAGACCCTGGAGCGGAAATCCTTATGGGCAAACTTCATTCCTGCATCGATGACGCCATCGCCAAATCCCGTTCGCTTTCCCATGAACTGAGTCCGTTGACTCTCCGGCATCGTGGATTACTGGAGGCTCTTTATTTGATGGCCGACCAGATGAAGAAAAACCACCGCCTCACGGTCGATCTGTCGATTCATGAAACCGCCGAACCGAAGGAATCTTCGGTAGGCATATTTTTGTTCCGTGCTGCGCAGGAACTGCTGTTTAATGTTGTCAAACATGCCCGGACGCGATCGGTTCACCTGAAAATTACCCGCCAGAAGAAAAACATTATGCTGATCGTTTCCGACCGCGGAAAAGGGTTTGACCCTGAGAAGCTCCGTTTCGCCGATGACAAAGACCCCGGTTTTGGACTGCTCAACATCCGTGAAAGATCTCAATGGCTTGGAGGGAAAATGGTCATCGAAAGCGCGCCGGGCTGCGGCAGCCGGTTTACCCTCATCGTTCCCGACGGTGTTTCCGATTCCGGGGAAATATCGGCCGGCACCGAGAGCCTGACGATATCTGATTACGACCGGGAAGCGCCGATGCCCGAAAAGAAGGATGCAAAAGAGCCGTTGCGCAGAAAAGTACGGGTTCTGCTTGTGGATGATCATAAGGTCATGAGAGAAGGGCTTGCTTTTCTTCTTTCCAGGTGCCCGGACATCGAGGTGGTCGGCCAGGCCGGCAACGGTCGAAAAGGGATCGAGGAGGTATCGCGTCTTCATCCCGACGTCGTGCTGATGGATATTTCCATGCCGGTTATGGACGGCCTGGAAGCTACGGCGCAAATCAAGTCCATGTGGCCCGAAACAAAGGTGATCATTCTCTCCATGTACGGGGAAACCCAGATGTCGCAACGATCCGTCGAAGCCGGGGCAGACCTGTTTTTGAGCAAAGCGGGATCATTGGACGAACTCGTCTCGGCCATATGCAGTTTTCATATCGAACGGATGCCCCTGTTTTCCGCTACGTAAAAGAAGGCGATTTTCAAGCCGGAATCTCCAAAGAATTCGAATTTTTTATCCGAAACCTCATTTTTTTGCCATACCCCTCGAAGGGATTGCACACACCATTTGTCTGCGGCTTTTTTAAAATCAACGAATCGTCTGGATGAACCGAAAGGATTGGTAATCTAACGTAAAAAAGCCGGCTGCATTCAGACCGCGGGAAAAACAACCTTTTAACCCAAGGAGCCGACATGAGCGCTACCCAGAATGCAAACCTTCCGTTGAAGTACTTGGATAAAGCCGTCAACGGCCTGAGAGACCTGGGATTGTTACCCTCAAAACCCAATGAAGCACCCATCGTGGCACTGATCAACAAGATCGGCGACCTGGATGAAGAAAAGGCAATTGCCATCGCCCGGACGCTCAGCCACACGTCTTTGTTCAATGAAGTCGTTCGAGAGCAGATCACCCAGATGAAAGTCGGTGAGCGCTACGAAAAAATCACCGATGCCTTCAACAGCATACGCGACGACGCCAAGTCCATGGTCGATCAACTGGAAGACGGCAAGATCTCCACCATGGAAAAACTGCAGAACCTCTGGGCGCAGGTCACCCGCGGGGACATACCTGATCGGTTCCGCAAGATCAAGGAAACCTATCTTGAGGTAACCGGTGACACCAAGGATCAGATCTTGCGCGAGGAAAAGATTCTCGAATCGTACAAAGATTTCCGCGGTGCCCTGAAGGAAGCCCAAGTGACGGCCTTTCAGCTTCTTAAAATGGCCGAGGTTTCCCTGCGGGCCTTTAAGGGACGCCTGGAGGAAGCCAACCAGGCCCTTTCGTCTTACAACGGTGGGGACCGTGAGCAGATCGCCCGGCTTGAGCTGGCCCGCGACGAACGGTTACGGGAAATACAGGACGAAGACAGGCGTTACCAGATCGTTAAGGATCTGGCCGAGAATCTGTCGGTTAGTTACAACACCACCGAAGTCGTGATGGCCCGCCTGATGCAGTCGACTAATGTGAAAGAACGTGTTTATTCTCAGGCGGTATCTTTTTTCGGAACCAATGAAACCGTTTTCACCGCCCTGAATGCCTCGTTTACAAGCCTTCAAGGGCTTCACGAAAGCACCCGAACGCTGGAAGCAATGAAGAAAGGGGTCAATCAGAGTCTGGAGACGATCGCCGATGTGGGGGGAAAGGTTCAGGAGGACGCGCTTCGCGCGGGGTACGGACCGACGCTCAAGGCCGCTTCCGTGAAAAAACTGGTTGACTCGGTGGTCGGTTTTCAGGAAAAGTCCCGCATTCTCATCGCCGAAATGAGAGAACTGGCGACACGGAATGAACTGGAAATCAGCCGGGTGGTAGAAGAGGGCAAACGGCGGATTGCCGACCTGGCCCGGGAGGGAGAGACCCTGGTAAATGCCTGAACCAACGATACCCCGAAAATTCGAACTTGACGAGGTCATGCTGGCCATGGACGTGGTAGACACACTCAGGCACCAGCGTTCCCTTGTGGAGCGGGAACTCCGGTCGGAAGACCGGGAGCAGGAACTGATCGAGAAGTTGAAAAAGATCTATGCGGCCCAGGGACTGGAGGTTTCGGACGAAGTAATTGTCCAAGGCGTTCGGGCCATGCGCGAAGAGCGGTTTGTCTATCGTTCGACTGGAAAAGGCGTGAAAAAAAGCTTGGCGCATATTTACGTCAACCGGGGTCGCTGGGCCAGAGGTGCGGTGATATTGATGTTCGCCATGGTGGCCGTTTGGGTCGGATATCGTTTCCTGTTTGTGCTCCCGGCCGAACGCGGACGAACCAATTTGGTCCGTGAGTTGACCGGCAGAGCCGGTGTCCAGCAAGGGCGTATGGAGGGATTACGGGTACAGGTTAACAGCACGGGTGATGCATTGAAGAGCGCCCTTCGGTCGCTGTCGGAAACGGATACACCGGCGATTCGCAGACTGGCGGACCGGGTTCGCCAAAGTCTGACCGCGGCCTCCGGCCGACTGGATACGGTTGAAAAACTTCCATCGCTCAGCGGCATTGATGCAGATAATGTGGCGGAAAGATTCGCGGAGATTGAGCTTCGCCTCCGTGAACGAAACGAACTTCTCGGTCTCGCTCAAAAAGACCTGGAGGATGCGCAGGCAGCTATCGATTCGATTTCCGTCTTTCGGGAAGGGGTTTCGGGCCTCGACGAGCTTCGCGAGGAGGCCCTGAAAGATGCCCGAGAGCCGGGGGTTGCCGGAAAGATTGAGGCAATCTTCGGCAACGCTGTTTCTGCGGCGGAGGCGGGAGATCTGGAAAACCTGCGGACCGCCCGTCAGAAATTGCAATATGTTCGTGACATGCTGCGGCAGGAGTACACGATTCAGATCGTTTCGCGTCCAGGCACTCCCAGTGGCGTATGGCGCTATCCGGCGGACATCCGAACGGCGCGAAACTATTACTTGATTGTTGAAGCGATTACCGCCGGCGGGCAACGATTGACGATGCCCGTTACCTCGGAGGAAGACGCCGGGGTACGGATGGTGAGCGAGTGGGGTCTGCGGGTCGATCAGAGCGTCTATGAGCAGGTACGGCGCGACAAGGAGGACGACGGGATCGTTAACCGGAAGATCGTGGGCACGAAAAAGCGTGGTTACCTTTCGCCGGAATACAGCGTTTCCACAACGGGCGCGGCGATTACCGACTGGTAGGAAGTGAAACTCATGATTAACGGAAAAGACCAATTGGCCATCATCGACGAACATATTGCCACGGCACGGAGCAGCATTGACGCCATCCACCGCCGGTTGGAGTCCGTCAGGCAACGGCTTACGGAGATTCGAAACCAGATCGCCGAGCAGTTTCGCCGGTTGGCTCAATTCCGGCTGGACGAGCTGACCGCAAACCGATTGATTGCCCATCTGGATGACACCGACCGGGCGATAGTGAACCTGCTGGAAAGACGGAGCATGGAGCTGAGCCGGCTGGAGTCCGAGATCCAACAGGAACTGGCCCGGCAATCCTCTCTGAAATCCGAACGCGAGGAGGCGGTACGGCGTCGGGACGAACTGGTAACCCGGGTCGATCGACAAGGTGCCGACATCCTGGTGCATCTCGGAGGACTGGATGCCTATCAAACCCAGGAGAAAATCGCTCGGGAGGCTACGGCCAGAGCCGAGCGTGCCGAAAGCAAGGCTGCCCGGGCTGAGGCCGACCGTGAAGAAAAGGGAACGCCCTACCGGGAAGATGCGTTGTTCATGTATCTATGGAAGCGCCGATTCCTGACCTCGGATTACACCGTCGGCGGTTTGACCCGAGCGATGGATGGCTGGATTGCGAAATTGATCAATTATTCCGAATCACGCAGGAATTATTTCCTGTTGACCGAGCTGCCGCTTCGATTGCGGGAACACGCCGAACGGCAGAAAGCAATCGCGGCGCAAGAGTCTCAAAAGCTTCGAGACATGGAAGACCAGGCCCTTCAGATGGAAGACATCCTGCGGAAGAAAGAGGCGATTCAAGCCGCCCAAAAAGAGATCGACGAGATTGAAAAACAAATTGAAGAAGCGGAAAAACGGCACGAAATCCTTCTGGAAAAACGATCCTCTTATTCCAGTGCTTCCGATGAACTTTCCCGGCAGGCCATCCAGCTTCAGGTTTCTGAAATCAAGAACGATAATCTGGCGAATCTTTACAGAGAAGCGAAAGCGACCGGTCGTCCGGACGACGATGTAATTGTCAGCCGCATTCGGGACCTGATGGATGAAGAGCAATTCCTGTCGGCGGAGATTAAAAACCTGCAATCCGATTTGCACCGTCAACGGGACAGTTTTCAGGAGATCGAAGAACTGCGTCGACGCTTCCGGCGCAGTCACTATGACTCCGGTCATTCTTATTTTCCGGGCGGCTTCGAAATGGGAGCTCTCCTTGCCATGTTGATGTCCGGCAGGGCCTCGGGTGGAGACATATGGGGCCGCATCGGCCGAAAACAGCAGTTCCGACTGCCGAGGCACGGCCCCACCACGGGTAAGGAACCTTTCCCCGGCGGCTTCGGCAGCGGCGGTTTTCGAACGGGTGGCGGGTTTTAACTCTATGAGAGTGAAACGATAAGCCAAATCAAGACGATTTGGATTCCAGTTTGTTCGGCTGGGGAAAATTCAGGTTTGTTCCGTCGGGTGATGACAACTCGGGCCGAAGAATGCGACCGGTGGTCGACGATCGGGGTCGAGTTCTTACGGCAGTCCAGCCTTCGGAACGGATTCCATCTCAAAACCAGCCCGCGCCACTCGCGACACCGAATCCCATCAGCAATGCTCCCGCGCCGATCTTGGCTGAGCGTTCCCAACGACGGCGTGATTCCCGGCCAAGCCGTATCCCCAGCCACGTAAACAGCACGGCGAAGAACGCGATAGTGCCCGCGACAGTCAGTGGGTCGACCTTGCCGAGTCCGAGGCTGAAACCCACCACCATGTTGTCGGTACTGAGGCCTGCCGCAAGGACCACAAGCCCTCGCCACCGGGTAACCCGTTGTGCCAGTCGATCATCATTCCCGCGATCACGGATGCCTTCAATGACCGAGAGCAGTCCAAGCCCGAAAAGCATTACGGCTCCCATGATATTCGCGTACGAACCGATGGCTTTGGCTGTTGCGGAACCCAGCCGGATTCCAACCAGAGGCACGCAGAATTCGAAGACACCGAAAACCAGCATGATGCGGTAACGAAGCTCCGCCTGACCCAGCGCCCCCAAGGTTAAAGCCACGGCGAGGTTGTTTGAGCCAACGACAATACCGAGAAGCACCAGGTCAATTAGGGTCATACGGGTTCATAGGAAAGCGGATGGATCGGTTTTCCATACATGGTTCATAAAAATCAATTCGCCCACTCTTTTCATTTTGTTTTAAGAAAAGGTCCATCCCTTCTCTCCACGAGGGGCACTTCCTTGAGGATTCTCCATTTTGATTATTATCTCTATGATTCGTGACCCCATGTCAACGGATAAAAACACGTCGAAGTTCAACGTCCGATGCTTGCGGATGATGGCTTCGACCCGGGATTTCTTAAAAATGGAGTTTGCCGGATCCGGAAAACCGATCAAGTTAATTTCTGTCGATGCCGATTATTCCAAAAACTTACATTAAAAAATTCGACCTCCGGTAAACCGACGAGCTGTTTTCAAGCCGGTCTGAGATTGCAATCTTGGGAGTAAAAGATGAATTCCGGCAAAAAGACCTCCTTTGATTATCCGGCCGGTGAGTGTTTGCGTACATGAGTGGTTCAGTATGCCCGGATCCGCGGCGGAAGTGGATGTCCGATCGATTCTTTTTGATTTATTCGATTAGAAAAAGCAATATCTTATCTTTTCCAGAAAAGGTATAGTAGTCTTTCGGCCCGGGAGTCATGGAATGGTTTTTGATGTTCTGAGAGATCAATCAGAAGAAAGGAAGGATCATGGGAGGTTCTGCAAACAGCCTGCCGGAAATCATCTGGTTCGTGGTTGGACTGATATTGATATTGATGGAATTTGCCGTTCCCGGCGTCATTCTGGTCTTTTTCGGAATTGGCGCATGGATCGTCACTGCCCTCGTCTATTTGGGTCTGCTAACCTCATTAACCTCCCAACTGTTTGTCTTCAGCGGTGCTTCGTTGGTTTTGCTGGTTGCTCTGCGTAAGTTGGTGAAGGATAAATTCTATGGTCATATTACCGGCCCACAGGACCTGTCGCAGAATCTGGATGATTTTATCGGGCACAAGGTATTGGCTTTAAACGATATTGTTCCAGGCAAAACAGATGGCCGGGTCGAATTCAAGGGCGCCGATTGGAATGCCGTGGCCGACGAAGAGATTAAACAGGGCGAAACTGCAACCATTGTTAAAAACGATGGTTTGACATTGATTATCAAAAAATAGAGGAGGATGTAAACATGGATGCCGGTTTTAGTTTCGGATTGATCGTCGCTATCGGTATCGTCATTTTGCTTGTTGTCACAATTTTCAAAACCGCGCGGATTGTTCCTCAGAAATCGGCGTTCATCATCGAGCGGTTGGGCAAATATTCGCGAACCCTGGATGCAGGCTTTCACATCCTGTTTCCATTTCTGGATAATGTCGCCTACAAGCATTCGCTCAAAGAGGTAGCCGTGGATGTGCCCTGCCAAACCTGCATCACCAAAGACAATATTGCCGTGGAGGTGGATGGGGTTCTATATCTGCAGGTCGTCGATCCGGTAAAGGCGAGCTACGGCATCGAAGACTATCTTTTCGCGTCGACTCAACTGGCCCAGACCACCATGCGTTCCGAGATCGGCAAGATCGATCTGGATAAAACGTTCGAAGAGCGGGTGACCATCAACAGCGCCATTATCCAGGCGGTGGATAAGGCCTCCGACCCGTGGGGCGTAAAGATCACGCGTTATGAGATCAAAAATATCAATCCACCTCAGAGCGTTACCGATGCTCTGGAGAAACAGATGCGCGCGGAACGCGAAAAACGCGCCGCCATTGCTGAATCCGAAGGCCAGCGTCAGGCTTTGATCAATGTGGCCGAAGGCGAAAAACAGGAGGCCATCAAAAAGTCCGAAGGCGAAAAGATGAAACGAATAAACGAAGCCGAAGGCCGTGCAAAGGAGATCATGCTGGTCGCCCATGCCACGGCCAAAGGTATTCAGCTGATCGCCGAATCCATTGAAAAGCCGAGTGGCGACCGGGCTGTCAACCTGCGGATCGCCGAGCAGTACATCAAAGAGTTCGGCAATCTGGCCAAGAAGAACAACACCATGATCATACCCCAGACCATGAGCGACATTTCCGGACTGATCGCAACGGCAACCGGCGTGATTGCGCAAACCGGCACGGGAAACGGCGAGGGTGAGGCGCCCGCATCCGGATAGTATTGTGCCCCGGATCTTCCCATGAGCAGCATCCCCCTCGGTGGCACCTCGATCATCATAACGATCGGCGTATTATTGCGGCGTTCGACCGGTCGATCAGGCAGATTGACTGTTTCCCGACTCGTCACGTTCTTTATAAACTTCTTTTGCCGCGAACAACCCGTTCAGTGCTGCGGGAAACCCGGCATAAACCGCCATTTGCATGATGACCTCAACAACTTCTTGTCGGGTGCAGCCGACATTGAGTGCTCCGTGAATGTGAACCTTTAACTGGGGAACTGCGTTACCAAGAGCAGTCAGCGCTGCAACAACGGCAATTTCGCGGGATTTGAGATCAAGGGCGGGACGGGAGTATATAGCTCCAGACGGAAATGCGATCAGGTAACGGGCAAAATCAGGTGCGATATCCTACAGGCCATCAATTACGCGCTGCCCGGCTTCTCCGTCGACTTCCTTAAGTTTTTCCCAACCACGATCGTATCGATTTGATTATTCATTTTTTCTCCCCGATTATAAGTTTTGCGCCGCGGCACAGGCCTTGCTTTCCGATCCGTGCCGGCGAGTCGAATGCTGTACTATATACACTTTTTTAACGTTTCCACCACCTGGTGTACGTCAGCCAGGCATCACCTCCTTTTTGGGTTTTCCTTTGCGCAATTGCATCCCCCGGTATTCTTTTCGGACGCAATCTTTTCGTAGATCAAAGAGCGACCGTTATCTCGATAATCATTTTCAATATCTATCTTAGAATATTTAAAGCAGTAACACACCAAATCATCATCTTTGAATTCATTTGTTTTTTGAAAATGGGGTTCGATTTCGATCATCTCTTTCTCATAAAACAATCAATGGGGGTAAGTGGAATATGAAGCGGAAGCGCAAATTCCGGCAGCATAATCTGTGCAGACCCGCCGATTTTGCTGGAATTTTTGCCGGATGATTGGTTTACAAGGCGCTTGGCGCTTTTAAGAAGGTCCGGATCAGCGGCCGCAACTAGTTTTGCCGCGGTACAATGGATTTTTCTGGTGCCGGTCATGACCTCAAACTACTTTCGCCCTTTGCCTTTACCCTTATGTTTTCCTCCGTTGGCTATGCTCCTGTCATTGTATAGATCCTGGCCCTGCTTCAAGGCAAAAAAATCCTTTGAACCGGGCTTTATTCCCAGACTTTTAGCGATCGCTCCCCAACCTTTGCCCTTCCCGGTTTTGTATTCTTCGATGACATGGTCCATAGGCTGGTTTGACATTTCTCCGAGCCGGAGTAGCATATAAGCATCTGCGGGTTCCTCAACATTATCCAGCACTGTATTGATTATTAGGGCACCTACTTGAAACCGGGCTTCAAGCCTTGCCCTAAATCCCAACGGGTCCCCTTCGGCATTAATATTCAAATCCCTCATCCAGTCAAAGTCACCTGCAGAGGCGATGCATGGAATGACCAAAAACATCAGGGAAATCACGAACAATATTTTTGACGGTTTCATTATAATCTCCTATAAAAAGTCAATTCATAGAGCCTATCAAACAGGACTATGGTTAGAAATTAAACGGCCAGGGCATAACGCCTCGCGGCCTTACTCATCTCCAGATATTTGGGATCCGGCAACATTCTTGATGGATCAAAAGGTTTTCTCGTCTTTAAAATTGCATACACGATCGTGTTCATTTTGCGAGCCGTCGCTATTATGCTCTTCCCGGTTCCCTTGTGTTCTTTCATGACGTTGTATTTACCCATAAGCCAGTATCCAGCCGTTTTGTTCCGAAGCCGCAACATCCCCATCACCATCTGGACAAAAGCCGTTCTCAGTTCAGACGGCCCTCGCTTAGTGATATGACCGTGACGAACGGTCGTGTTGGAGTTCTGAACCCACGGCACCAAACCGGCATGCGCAGCATACTTCTTGGCGTTCTCGTATCGGTTGATATCGTCGGTGTACGCCCGAATGGTCGCTGCGGTTATCAACCCGACACCAGGAATCGTTCGCAACAGCTCAACATCTTTGTCCTCACGCACAAGATCCGACAGTACCTTCTCAAGTTCTTTGACCTGAGACGCAATTTGGTCTATGGTGCCAAGAAGCGGTTGTACCGCCCAGGCAGCGTTTCCGTTACTCTTATGGTCCGCGAGACCGTCAAGGATGCGCTGCCTCTCTTTTTTGCTTTGCAGCTGCCCCCGTCGGCTCTCTATCCCATATCCGAGCAACAGACCGTGCACTTGATTTTTCAATGACACCAGCGCCTTCACCAATACTGAACGGGACTTCAGAAGCCTTCTGATATCCTCACTCTCCTGTGAACAAAGAATGGCCTCGGGAAGCATGTCTTTCTCAAGAAACTCCGCCAGTGTGCGGGCATCATGCTTGTCGGTCTTTTTTACCGACTCGTTGACTATCTTGAACTTCAAGGTGTTCACAATCTTGACCACGATCCCTGCGTCCATAACCTGATTGCAAAAGTACCGTGTGTTCCCTGTTGATTCCACAGCAATGGTAATCTCGTAACCTCCTTCAATCCAATGGAACATCTTTTTTATAAATGCCCCATAGCCTCGATCCTTCGTCGGATAGATCCCTGACTCTTGAATCTTGCGATCTTCACTTAAACAACACACCGTAAACTGCGTCTTGTGAAGGTCTACTCCAATGCTCATCTTCATAATACGCCTCCTCTTGTCTCGGACAGCGCCTGTCAGGTGAATTGGTTCCACTCTCCTATTCGATCTCGCGGATCATTGAATGCTGCGGTTACGGCTCTTCAGTCTCCTTTCCGGTCTCGAAAACCATTAAACATGTCGAACTGTAACCTTGCTGCCCAAAACTTAAATTTCGAACAGCTTATACCAATTCACATCTTATGAAGACTTTTTATCATTCCTCCTTTGCGAAATAAATGGTTGGTGTCGGATAATATGAGAATATTGAATGCGTTATTAGACGAAACTCGGTAAGAAGTCAAGCCGTTATGATAAGATTTCCGGTAACGGCTCCACGTCGTCC
>Ga0116141_10000460_pt1 | contig 31952 bp, 28 predicted proteins | sample AD_UKC097_MetaG_FD_89744 | JGI IMG/M metagenome (GOLD analysis project Ga0116141, IMG submission 89744) | Active sludge microbial communities of municipal wastewater-treating anaerobic digesters from USA - AD_UKC097_MetaG | ecosystem: Engineered > Bioreactor > Anaerobic > Digestate | place: USA...
AATGCCTGCGGCTGCGCAGGCCATAAAGTAGAGATTCACAAGCCCCAAACCACAAACTCAATCTGAAGTTCATTTATGATGTCAGCGTTCACAGATCAGATCAAAAGACGGCCTCAGAATGATGGCCATTCTCCGGAATCTAGCCATCAGCCTGCTGAGGTTGGCAAAGTATGACCATATTGCCGCTGCTACTCGGGAGATGGCGGCAAAATCCCATAAGGCACTGCGATTAAATGGTTTATTCTTCATATATCACTTTAAACCGATAGGCGGACTGCAAAATGAACCGGGAAAACGAAGAGAAGTATCGCACTATTCTTGAGAATATTGAAGATTGTTATTACGAAGTCGATCTCGACGGTCGTTTTACCTTGTTTAATGCACCATTATGCAAATTGAGCGGATGCTCTCCGGAGGAATTGCCGGGAATGAATTATTGGCAGTTTCTTGATGAACAAACCGTAAAAGATGTTTTTCAGATATTTCATAAAGTTTACATTACGGGGGAACCGGCCAGGGTATTTGACTGGCAGATGATCCGGAAAGACAAGACGAAGCGATACGTTGAAGCCTCTGCAACGCTCATCAAGGATGCCACGGGCCAGCCGGCGGGGTTCAGAGGAATTATCCGCGACATTACCGAGCGCAAACAGGTGGCGCTTCAGAGAGACCTTGCGGTCGAGAATCTGCAAAAGAGCGAAAGATACTTTAAAGAGATAACGGAAAACTCTTCCGATGTCATTATCATCGTGGATCAGGACGGAAGCATAAAGTATTGCAGCCTTTCTGTAGAGCGTTTCACCGGATATAAGCCTGAAGAACTGATCGGCAAAAGCGCTTTTTCGCTTATTCATCCAGATGATCTTCATCGCGCTGTGGAAGATTACCGCCTTGCCCATCGCGCAGACAAAAACACGTTAAATACCAATTCATTCCGAATCGTGCATAAAAATGGACAGATCATTCATTTAAGCGGACTGGGAAGAAATCTCCTGGATAATCCGGATGTGGCCGGTTTTGTCATGAACGTCCGCGATGTCACCGAACGTATGCGGGCGGAGGAAGCCGCCCTGAAAGAATATAACTTCAACCATTCGGTACTGGACAGTCTGACTGTGCCATTTTTCATGGTCGATTACCTCAACAGATGTTTTTTTCGCTGGAATAAAACCTTTTCTGTTGCTTCCGGTTATTCTGATGAGGAAATTGCCCGGATGAGGCCGTCTGACTTGGTTCCGGCGTCAGAGCATGGCCATCTGTTCAGCATGATGGAAGAATTCATCAACGCCGGTCACGTTTCATTTGAAATGTCGCTCGTTTCCAAAGCAGGCGTAACGATTCCTTACCTATGCTCCGGCAGCCGTTTGATCTATGACGGGAAACCTTACGTGGTCGGGATCGGCATCGACCTCTCGAAACGCAAGCAAGCGGAAGAATTGCTTAAAAAAAGCGAAGCCCGGTATCGTCTGCTGGCCGACCACATGAAAGATTATGTATGGCTGATGGATCTCAACTTGAAAATGCAATATGTCAGTCCATCCGCAGCCAAGTTGCTGGGATATGAACAAGAGGAGTTCAGCAAACTTCCGTTCAGCAAATTTTTGACAGAGGCGTCTTTGAAGGCCGCGATGGATTTTTATGCGGAGGAAATGCCCAAGGCATTGGCTGCCTCCCCATCCTATACTTTAGAGCGTTTGCTGGTACTGGAATGTCTTCATAAAGACGGCAGCAGCTTGTGGATTGAAGATACATTCAGTTTTATCCGGAACGAAAATGGCAAGCCTTTGTATATTCTGGGCGAAGGCCGGGAAATTACCGAGCGGATCAAGGCGGAACAGGCTTTGGAAAAGAGCGAGGAGCGTTACCGGAGCGTGTTTGAGAATGCGGGCGCGCCCATGATGATTATGGAAGATACCCAGATAATCTTCATGATCAATGACCGGTTTGCACAGATGTCGGGATATGGAAAAGACGAGATAGAAGGCAAAATGAAATTTTCGGACTTTATCGCCCAGGCAGAAAATAATGCGCTCACGGAGTTTTTTCCCCGCGGCAAGGAAGACAAGCCCGTTGAATACGAATGCCGGATTGTCCGCCGCAACGGAGATTTGTCCGATGTTCTTGTCCGTATGGGTCACATTCCCGGGGTCGGTCAATTTATCGCATCCTTTACGGATATCACCGCCCGGAAGCAGGCTGAAATTGCCCTTCTGGAAAACCAGCAGCAGCTTCAGCAGGAAAATATCCGCCTGCGTTCTTCCATACGGGAGCGCTACCGGTTCTGTGACATTATCGGCAAGAGCCAAGTCATGCAGGAGGTTTATGAATTCATTCTCCAGGCAGCGGCCACCCAGGCCCATGTCATCATTTATGGAGAATCGGGAACGGGAAAAGAACTGGTGGCCAAGGCAATTCACGAAACGGGCGAAAGAAACCGGAATCGCTTTGTCACCGTGCATTGCGGGGCGATTCCGGAAACGCTTATGGAAAGCGAGTTTTTCGGTTACAAGAAAGGGGCGTTCGCGGGCGCCAATACGGACAAAACCGGTTATCTTGATGAGGCCGATGGTGGTACCCTGTTTCTTGACGAGGCGGGAGAGATCGGCCTGGCCATGCAGGTCAAGCTGCTGCGGGCCATTGCCGGCGGCGGATACACGCCCGTCGGCAGCAGCACGGTAAAGCAGGCGGATGTCCGGATCATCGCCGCCACAAACCGGAACCTCCGGGAACTGGTCAAGCAGGGCATTATGCGGGAGGATTTTTTTTACCGGATCCATATCCTTCCCATTAATCTTGCGCCACTAAGAGACAGGAAAGAGGATCTGCCGCTCCTCGTCGATCACTTCCTTCAGCTCTACGATAAAAATCATCCTCCGTTGCCGGCAAATATTATCGAAGCTCTGTTGAACTACGATTGGCCGGGAAATATCCGTGAGCTTCAAAATGTCCTGCATCGCTATCTGACGTTGAAAAGGCTGGATTTTGCGGACGGACCGTCCATCCGTCCTGTGTATCAGAAGGAGACCTTGCCGCAGGTTGAGCAACCGGTCGGGAAAAGCCTTGCGCCAGAAACTGCAACGGCCGGTCTGGCGCAACCGGCTCCGGAATTTTATCCTCTTCAGACAGAAGAAGAATCTTTGATGAAGCTGAAGATATTAGAAAAAAATCACATTATGAAGGTTCTCTCAGAATATCAGTGGCATCGTGGAAGGACCGCATCGGCTCTCGGCATCAGCCGCAAAACCCTTTTCCTGAAAATGCGGAAATTCGGTCTTGTCAATTCCTGACTGTGTAATTATGACTCAATATGAGTCATAACACCTTGCTCAGTTAATCTATTGATAATATATACAATTTTGCAAAGGCACGTTTTTCGTGGGTCATAATGACTCATGATACGCTTATTGTCCGTTTATTGTGTTTAATAATATATTCCTTTTGATACCTTAATATTTTTAATCCTTTCAATGCACATGCCATCATTGCCTAACAATTGGCATAGTTCATGCTGATATCATGGCATTTCGCACCGAATCATGAAAGAAAAAAATTGATACAGTTCAAAAATCAAGGAGGGATCATGAATTATTGGAAAGTTCATAGTTGTGGCAGACAGGAAGAAGAAAACAGCTTTCATCCACGGAGGTTTCGTTTTTTATGTTCGTTTTTATTTATTCTCCTGGTTTTAGGTGTGCTGGTTACTGCCGGTCCGGCATCGGCGGGTCCCATAGACGATGCCGCCAAGGCAAAGATCCAGGAAGCGCTGAACAAGATGGGAATTGCCGACCTTAAAAGTGATCTAAATGCCACCATTCCCATGACCAAGGCTGAAAATCCTGTCGGCTATGACACGAATCTATGGTTTTCAGCCATTTGGCACAATTCCCCGGTTGCCGGCACAAACAGCATCAAACGACCGACAATATTATTGGCAACCGCCTATCGGCGGGAAATCATGGGCATGATGCGCGTTCTTTTCTCTTTTTTGCCCTATGATTACAATGTTGTCATGATGGATTTAAGGGGCACCGGCTCCGCGGAAGGCGTCTGGGATCCTCTCAGCCCCGTCGAAGCCTACGATGTTACCTACATGATCGACAAGTGGATACCCGCACAGCCATGGTCGGATGGAAGGGTCGGCATGGTCGGCGGTTCCTACGAAGCGATTATCCAGTACCTTGCCTCCGGTCTTGTGGAACAGTCAAACGGCACCGCCAAGCATCTCAAGGCCATTTCCCCGATTTCCGCTTATAGCGATGTCTGGAAAGACATCGCCATGCATGGCGGCAGCTTCGAATTGGAATTCATGGCGATCTGGATGGTTTTGACGGATATGATGTCCGTCTTTCCGCCGGATTTAATGCTCGGCGGCGTGGCGGCGTCGGATTTTAACATGACGGATTTCTGGAATGCCATGGTGATCTGGTGCAAGCATTTCGAACAGATCGACACGCCCCTCAATATGATCATGGATCCGGCCCGCTTGAAGAAAGACGCCTGGTATGAGTCAAAATCCCCCATGATTAACTGGCCGATCAAACCCTCGGGCGGATGGAAACTGAATGGTCCGAATGATCGAATCGGGCTCGGCGTTATTCCGAAAAACCTTCCTGTCTTTACCGGAACCGGCTGGTTCGATATTTTCACCAGGGGAGCTCTGCAGAACTGGGAATACGGTCTGAAAAACCATGCTGCAAGCGACAAAACAATGATTGTCGGCCCCTGGTACCACTTCGATGCGGCTTTTGCGATGCCGGGTGTTACAGGTCTTGGTCTAGCCGGAAAAAATTTCCTTTTCAGCTGGGATATCCTCCGCCGCTGGATGGACTGGAAACTTAAAGGCAAGCAGGATCCCTTTATGCAGCAGTTCCCGGTGCTGACGTATATTCTGGGAGAAGAAAAATGGCGGGCGGAAAAGTCCTGGCCGCTGGCTGATTCGCGCCTTTCGGCACGTACCTATTATTTGTCCAAAGCCAAACCTTCTCTGATTGTCGGCGACTGGTTCGGCATCACCAACTTAGCCAATAACTACAAACTGGTCCCCAGCGTCACGACGACTGACTACAACAACGTGTTTTTGGGTATCAAAACCCCCAAGACCAACCCGGTTCTTCACCATAATCCGGCGGCGCTCAATGGTTTCTGGTCCCGGTCCGCGCAGCGCTGGTTCGGTTTCTCGCCTCTAACCATCATTACGCAGATGTCGAAGTATATGCTGAACACCGATCTGGATCCTCAACTCCCTTGGGAGGACGAGCGCAATGACGAAACCGGCGTTCTGACCTTTACGACGGAACCGTTGGTTGAGGACATGGAGATTTCCGGTCCGTTGAAGCTTACTTTCTGGGCGAAAACTAAGTTTACCAGCCCCGCAACTCAAGCCACCATCGATCTGTTTCTCGCCCAGATCAAGAAAAAGTTCAATGTCGGGATCAACGAAAATGCAATTCTGGCCATGGCCGACAGAAAGGATGTCCAGTGGGTCATTGAAGTCAACGACGTCTTCGCCAACGGCCGGGCAAGAAATATCACGTCCGGATGGCTTACCGCCTCTTACCGGCCCTATAATCCGGCCAATCCCACACAGCTGGATCCGGCCTACCAGGCCTTTGATCCCTTCTATTCTTACTCGGAGAAGAATCCGAGTCCGATTGCCGAGAACACGGTCTATCCTTATGTGGTTGAACTCTGGCCGACGGCCAATGTCTTCAAGAAGGGACATCGCATTCGTGTCAGCATCTCCGGTTCCGATTTTCCCCATCTATTCCCAATTCTGCGTCCGTCAGCAAACACCATTGTCATCGACGAGAAGCATCCGGCAAAACTTGATTTCAAGGCAGCCAATAAGACTGGAGAAGGAACCCAGTGGAAATGGATTGACGGTAATGTAGGGAACTACATGATGTCACACAACAACTGAACAAGCCCGGTGCGGTGCTCCGGAGGAGCGCCGCACCAATCCAAAATCGTAAAATAACAAGATCTTAGAATTTCAGGGACATAATACTTGATGAACTCGTAAAAAGTTACCCCACACTTTTTGCTGGTATTCAACAATAAATGCCAATCTAAAGGTTGAATACCAGCATGATATCATTTTTTCTGATTTCAGAGAGTAGAATCTATCCTCTTCCGCTGAAAATATCACATTAAAAAAACTGAACAGTACTGTTTGAAAGACGTTATACAGACCCATCTTTTCAAAAACAACATTTCAGAGGAAGGCATCGTCAAAGCGTTGCAGTCACCTTGTGTCAGTAATGGACGGAAAAGATATGTTTAGAACGTTCAACAACGCGCTTGAGCGGCGACATTTACTGTGTCTGCTCGAAGCGCTTGTTGGACGTTTCCGAAATGCTTTTCCATGCAACAATTCGTTTGCTGGATGGATCGGTCTTCACCCGCATAAATTTTGTTATTTTTACGATGGTGCTGATGCCATCCACGATGGCAATCGTCTGATCGAAGCTCGCGATGCCGATCTTCCACTCAGTCTCAGAAATCTTCTCCACCTTGTCTCCCTTCCAAGCTTTCCTGTGAATTTCACAGAAGGCATCCCACACCAGCTCTGCATCGTCTGTATTGCTGATGGTCGCCTTCGTTTCGATCAGCAGATTTCCATACTCCTCATAGTTTCCAAAATGTAAGAGATTTTTCTTGTCCCGTGAATTTGGTACTACCGCAATGGTGTGCCCTAGATGGGCCGCCAGGTTCAAATATCGATCCTCAAAACCTTCTTTTACGTAGTTCGAATATGTCAGAGCGTAAAACTTCCATCCGGGAAAGAGCGTGCGAATGGCTTTCCCCTCTATTCTACCGACTCTCTCCAATCTGTTGCCAATGGGAGATCCCGGAGCACCACTTGTAATATGTTCGATTTCCGTTTGGATGATCTTCCAGTGGGCATCAGACGTGTCTATCGAAGCCATCGGTGCATCGCTCGGCACATCGATCTGTGCGCCGGCCACACCGGCTGCAAGGAGCAGTATCATTAAGTATGCGAATGTCCTCATTCTATCACGTCCAAAGCCAAAGCCCAGAGGTCCGAAGCTTGTAGGGCGTCCCCATAGCGCCTAGTTCGTCGTCGCCAGTCCCAACGCGAAAGGATCCATGTTGCATGGATCATCAGGACCTCTTAGGCCAGACGAGCCGGAGTGCGATTGAGGTCAACACGGGTATCAGAAGCGCCCCGGAAAGCCCAGCTATTGTTCTCAGTACCCCAACGATCACCAGCCCGACGCCGATAACGGCAGCCAAGAAGACCAACGTGTCAGCGATAAAACGCTGCATGGCCGGTGCCGGCATGGTCAACACAATAATAGTGCCGATGGTGAATCCGGCAAATCCAAGGATCAGCGGAACGATTCCGACAATTTCCATACGTAACACCTCTTAAGGCAAAGAGCGCCGGAAGTATGCCGACGCTCTTGCGTGCCGGAGCTCAAAAAGTAGATCCAAACCTGTTCTGGACCTGATCCGCAAAACATCAAACAGAAACTTCAGGCATCTTTTGCATGACTCCAGCCTTCTGCAATGCGTTGAATAAGAAGCATATCATTCCATACCCCGATCGATTTCAAATCTGTATACCCAACATGTGAAAATTCAAACGATCCCTTACCGAAAGCACGCATCAACCAGATGAAGTAAAAAGAAATGCCCTTTAAAACTGGGCATTTCTGTAATTTTCCGGATGGCGGTTTTTAAGAAGAACGGCACCTGCGAAAGGATCAATATGTGTTGCGCCATTTATCCTGCAAATATTTCTCAACACTCTTCCTTTCCGAAGGCGATATCGCCCGGCGCCATACAATAATCTCGGCAACCTCACAGTTGGAAGTCTCTCCCGATGCGTAGCCGGTATTAATGGCTAGACCATTGGGTCCTGTAAATCCACTCTGGCTGCTTGCCACCAGAACGCCATCCGCCCAAATCTCCGAATAATGGCCGGGACCTTTTATCACAGCGGAAAAAACATGTTGAAGATCATCGGTTGGCGGGGTTCGGGAAGGATTGACCCATTCTTGGTAAAAGGCCTGATTTTTTGCTCCACCCCAATAGCCCAGCAGCCAGTTGTTCGCTACTCCGCTTAAAACACGCTGGTTTGTGCCTCCCGTTTGACGAGCAATATAAATAATCGTTACAGGCGCTGGAAAATTGGCTTTTGTAAGCAGGGACTGACTGGTATCAAACATGATGGAAGGTTTGCCGCCGATACCTTTTTTTACAAAAACCGGACGTGCGTCATTTCTGGCTTGTGAAAAATGATGATCATGACCGCTTTTGTCTTTCCACAATCCCACATTCTGATTTCCGGATGTAACCGGATCGTTTTCTTGCGCATCTTTAAACAATGTGGATGTATCGCTTGCATCAACCCACATGACCAATCCTTCGGTGACAGGGAGAACGGATGCGCCCAGTTTTCCTCCTGTCGCCGTTGCACCTTCCTCAAAGGAAATAGTAATAATTTCATCGCGGTTGACGGGCACGGTTATTATTCTCCCGTCTTTCAAGGTGAATGTCACTGCAGCTGATACAGATAGAGAAACCGATATGACCAGCAAAGCTACAGCTGGAATCATCCAACGGGTATTCTTCCAAACGCTTGTTATTCTTCGCATAATGGCTCTCCTTTCTTATTCAACACATAACGGTTTGGACATGCGCTCAAAACATCCCCTCAACAGCAGTCAATGACCAGAATACCTTAAAAACGACACATTTTATGCCTTTTTTATTATCATGATTTCCTTTTCAATTCAATCCGGTAAAGAAGCAATACAAATGTTCAATGATATCAGATGAACCTATTTTATAAAGTCTTTCTATGTTTTTATTAGTTAATACATAGTTTCACTATTATTTAAAATTTTACTTGACAGTTTTACTATGATTCTATATAAGAAAACCAGTGTTTGAGTGGAATATAAAAGAAAAAAGGAATCGAGCATGAAAGAGAAGGGTAAAAATAAGGGCAGAAAAGACAGAATCATGGACGCCGCCCTGCGGATCTTCGCCCAGAAGGGTTTTCAGGACGCCACCATTTCTGAAATCAGCAAAGAGGCGGGGGTTTCCGAAGCAACCGTTTATGAAAACTTCGGCACCAAAGAAGAACTTTTGTTTGCCATCCCCGAGAAAGTCACGGTGGAGAGAATTGACGAACTGGAAAAGGTTCTCCCCTACATCCGCGGCGCCGAAGCCCGAATCCGGGCGATCATCCAGGGTTATATCCAAATCTACGGAGACAATCCCGATTATTCGGCTCTGGTTCTTTTGCAGCTTACTCCCAACAAGCGGTTTCGTCAGACCAACGGTTTCGCCACCATCCGCAAAGCGGCGCATATTCTTCTGGCTTGCATCCGAGAAGGCATTGAAGACGGAACTTTTAAGGCCAACACCAATCCCTATCTGATCCGCTCCATGCTTCTGGGAACTATTGAACACCTCTTTATCCAGAAACACCTGCAGGAAGAGTCCGCAAAGGAATCAAACATCATGAACCTCCTGGATCCTTTTATGGACATCGTTCTGGACGGGATCCGGGTAAAAAAAGAAGAAGCTGGCCTGACGCTTCGGCTGAATCTGAACGATGCTCAAACACTCAGAGACATACTGCGGCAAGCCGGGGAAACAGAAAAAAATGATGCCGAAATCTCCTGACAGGAGTTTCCGGAAAAGAACAACTCTCGACGAAGAAAGGATGTCAGACGATGAGAACAAGAGAACAATACATGGAAGGTCTCCGGAAAATGCGGAGAAACATTTATCACGACGGACACTTGATGGACCGGGTCGACGAAATCCAGGAGCCGGTGTTAAACGTCATGGGCCTGACCTTTGACGCAGTCAATGATCCGGCCTTGAAAGACCTTTGCACGGCCAAATCTCATTTAACGGGAGAAACCATCAATCGCTTCTGCCATGTTCATCAGAGCACGGAAGATCTTCACAAGAAGCAGGACATGACCCGGGCTCTGTGCAGGAAAGCGGGAATGTGCATTCAGCGCTGCATGGGCACCGACGCATTGAATGCCGTCAACGCTGCATCTTTTGAAGCGGACAAGGTCAACAAAGGCAATACGGAATATCACAAGAATTTTCTTAAATGGCTGGAACGTTTCCAGAAGGAAGACCTGGTGGGAAGCTGCGCCCAGACCGACATGAAAGGTGAGCGGCTGAAACGCCCTGCTGAGCAGACGGACCCGGATATGTATGTCCATGTTGTGGAAAAGAAAAGCGACGGCATCGTTGTCCGGGGCTGCAAGCTGCATATCTCCGAGGCTTCCATCTCCGACGAAATCCTTGTGGTGCCCACCCGCGCCTTGGGCCCCGACGAAAAGGACTATGCCGTTGCCTTTGCCATTCCTTCCGACTACGAAGGGATGAAGCAGGTCGTTTCCATTCACAGCCAGTATAAGCGAAAACATTTCATGCGCGGCATGAACATCGGCTACTCGGACTCCTATATCCTCTTCGAGGATTGCTTCGTTCCCTGGGAACGAGTCTTCCTTTGCGGCGAAAACGATCACGGCGGCATGTGTGCGCTATTGTTCGCCCTGTTCCATCGCCACAGCTATTCGGGCTGCAAACCCGCAATTGGAGACGTCTTCCTGGGTCTGGCCGCACTGGCAGCGGAATACAATGGCATTGAGAAGACGCCCCATGTCAAAGAAATGCTCGCGGAAATTATCAAAGTTTCCGAACTGGGTTACGCCGCCGGATATACCGCCTCCAGCATGGGCAAGCCGGAAGTCATCATTCCGGGCTTGGGCATGTGTCCCTACGGACCAGGAAGCTACATCCCCAATTCCATTTACTGCAACGTGGGCCGCTGCCTGACGGGCGAAGCGGTCTTTCATGAGCAGGAACTGATCTGCCGGATCGCCGGCGGCATTCCCTCCACCTTCCCCTATGAAGGCGACCTCACCCATCCCGACCTGAAGGCCGTCCTGGAAAAGTACCTCAACCGGAATCCTAAGATTCCCGTAGAAGACCAGATCAAGTTCTGGATGACCCTGGGCGACTATACCATCGGCACAATGGCCGGTGTGATGAATTACGGCAACTATCATGGCGGCGGATCACCCATCATGGAGCAAATCGCCATTACTTCGCAGTATGACATCAAAGACCGCAAAAAGCTGGTGAAGACGCTGGCGGGAATTAAAAGTTAAACGCTTTCGGATGCTATCCGTCCGGAAAAAACTTTCTGCCGTCATGGTGAAGGCCGAAGCACCCCAAACCGCCTCCCCCCATGACGGTAGAATTGAAAAAAGGAGAAAATAATGGGCATGGAACTATTGGAAAAACTGTTTTCACTGAAAGGTAAATCAGCAGTTATTACAGGAGGATACAAAGGCATTGGTTTAAAAATCGCTGAAACCTACGCCGAAGCGGGCGCCGATGTGGCTCTTGTTGCCCGCAATCTTTCAGGCTGTGAAGCGGCGGCGGCGGACATTTCCGCAAAGTACGGCGTCACCGCCATCGGCAAATCCATGGACGTCAACGATTCGTCAAAGGTGAATGCCGTCATTGCCGAAATCGCGGAAAAATACGGAAAAATCGACATTCTCGTCAACAGCGCCGGCGTCCCCGGCAGTGAAAAACCCATCCTCAAAATGACGGATGACGACATGAACGACGTGATGAATGTCGATTTTCGCGGCATCTTTTTCGTATGCCGCGCGGTCGCCGCGGAAATGACCAAAAATAAAAGCGGGCACATCATCAACATTGCGTCGCTTGCGGGAAAAATCGCCTCGCCCCGCATGTCCGGATACTGCGCCAGCAAGGCAGCCGTCATTCACATGACGCGCGTGATGGCCCTCGAGTGGATGCGAGACAATATTCAGGTCAATGTCCTTTGTCCCGGCTACTTTCTCACCGAGTTCAACAAGGATTTTTTCGCGTCGGAAATGGGCCAGGCCCTCGTGAAAAAAAGCATCCCCATGAACCGCCTCGGTCAACTTGACGAACTGCGGTCCGCGGCTCTGTTCATGGCCACCTGCCCGGCCTTTATGACCGGAACGGAAATTTATATTGACGGCGGCCACGGCATCATTTAGTTTTTTCAAAATTCCAGATCTCTTGAAGGAGAAAGTATGAAAGCTGAAGATATTAAAAAAGTTTTGATTATCGGCGGCGGCACCATGGGACGCCAGATTGCCACGCAATTTGCCCTTTATGATTGCGAGGTGGTGGTTTACGACATTCAGGAAGAAATTCTGGCACAAGCCAAAAAAGGCATACAAAGGATGGCGCCCTCCGTGGCTGCTCATCAGGGAATCGCCACGGAAAAAGCACAGTCCATTCTGGAAAAAATCACTTTTACGACTCGTCCGGAAGAAGCGGCGCAAGGCGTTCAGATCATCAGCGAGTCCGTCCCGGAAGATCCGGAATTAAAAGGCAAAGTTTTTGCCCAATTTGATAAGCTCTGCTCGCCGGACACGATTTTTACAACCAACACCTCCACATTGATCCCCTCCATGTTCGCCGAGGCAACCGGAAGGCCGGACAAGCTCATTGCTCTGCATTTCCATGATGTCCGTGTGTCCACCATCGTGGATATCATGCCCCATGCCGGCACATCCGAACAAACCATAGAAACCGTTAAGGCTTTTGCGGAAAAAACCGGCCTTAATGTCATCATGATGCACAAGGAAAGCTTTGGATATGTCTTTAATTACATTCTGATGGCATTCTTTCAGCAGGCCCAGACCCTGGCCTCCAAAGGCATCGCCACGCCGGAGGATGTCGACCGCGCCTGGATGGGCATCACCAAATCCCCGCTGGGGCCTTTTGCCATGATGGACATGGTCGGTCTGGATACCGTCTGGAAAATCACCGAATATTGGGCAAAGCTCAAGAACGACAAAAGCGCTCTGAAAAATGCCGAGTACATGAAACTGTATGTTGACCGAGGCGAACTGGGACAAAAAACCCGCAAGGGATTCTACACGTATCCCAACCCGGCATTTGCACAGCCGGATTTTGTGGCGGGTCACAGTTCATAATCGTCCGTTTTTTCACAAAGCCTGAATATTACAAAATGAACAGGATGCGGGACTTCCGTCCCGCATCTTTTTTCATCAGCGGTCCGGCTGGTCCGAATTCCAGACAATCTTTACCAGCGGAAAAAAATGTCCGCGCGACAATTTCTCTGCGGACGGGACGCGCACTCTCCATCACAATTCGTAGCAGGCCAGAATCTCGCCAAAGTAGAGTGTGTGATAATCTTTCTGGGGATACAGGGACTGGTCGGTATTTTTATCCAGAAAATCCGGATTCATGGCGGATTTGTAAACTATTTTACATTCAAAATGCATTCCCGGCACGTTGATGATCGGAGAGACAACCTGTCGGGCGCTTGCCGTTTCCAGATTGCACATTTTAAATTTGTCCAGATCCCTGCCTGATTTTGTTCCACAAAAGGCAAGTTCCCGGCTCATGTCCGTTGCGGGAATGCTCACCGTAAAATCCGGAGCCTTTTCAATAATGCCAAAAGTGTAACGGGAATTGCGCACCGCCACCATCAGCGTGGACTTCTTCCAAATCACGCCCAGAAGCGCCCAGCCAATCGTCATGGTGTTTTGCACGCCTTCTGACCGAACAGTCAGAAAAGCACCCTTTGCGATCGCGTTTATGGCTTCTTCCGCTTTCATCATGAAGGGAATCTCTTTCATTCTAAACTCCTTATTGATTTATGTTTTGTTGAATTTTACACAAACAGGGTCCGCAAACACCTTCTCCCGAATCCATAAGGGTCATCTTCGTCTTCATGGTCATCTCACCGCAGACAGCGCAGGGTTCCGACGGTGCCAAAGGGGCATAAGGAGGCTCTGCAAACGGAGCTTCACAAGTTGTGAAAATTTCATCAAAAGGACGTTGCAGCAGGTCGTTGATTTTCAGGGACTTCAGCTTTTTTTGATCCTCTTCCGATGCCGTATTCGCAGCGACGGCTGCTTCCAGTTGTTCAAATGCTTTTCTGTCGCCACCGGCATATGCATAGCCAGTCCTCCGGGAAAAACGATAGGCTCGTTTTCCGGTACGGCTGAGCACCGTATAGGCGTTTTTCCCGAAATCAGAAATAATCAGATTGCCTTTACCCGCCACCGTACCCAGCAAAACCTGAAGAGCATCCACCGCACAGGAATCGTTTTCGCAAACAGCCACCACTTCCTCATCTCGAGACCGACTAAGGTTCATCAACCGCATGGCCTCTTTCGCCACCCGGTAACCATAGATCAGGCCTGGACAGATATGCCCATGAAATTCAACACATTTTTGCAAATCTTCCGGCAGTTCCCCTTTGGGTTGAGCATCCGTCATATCCTTTCCTCCATTTCTCCGAAATTCAAAATCCGATAGCTCCTTCCATCAAGGGATGATTCACGAAGGAAGTCGCTTCCATCATCAGCACTGCATTCCTTCCGCAATAAACATGGCAATGCCTTTCCGGACAATCATTACACCGATAGCGGCCAGAAGCAGGCTGATGATTTTGGACAGAGCTTTGGCGCCGGTTTTTCCAAGCAAACGGTGAATCAGGGGCGCCAGAAGAAACATGCCCCCCACAATCAGAATATTCGCGGCAATTGCCAGGGACGTCACCACGACACTATGCTGATTAATCAGCAAAAGAGATGTTGTCAAAACAGCAGGACCTGTAATTAGCGGCACGCCGATGGGAACAGCACCCACACTGTCCAGGTCAACATCCGGCAGCTTTTTGTCGGCAAACAGTATGTCCCGAACGGAAATCACAAACAGAAGCGTACCGCCGGCAATCATAAAGTCGGCCACGCTGATATTCAGAAGCCTGAAAATCCCTGTTCCCACAGCAATAAAAATTAATGCCACCGCCAGTGCCGTGATCATGGACTGGAGGATGATTTTTCGGATTCGCTTTTTCTCCATGCCCTCTGTCAGAGAGAGAAACAGCGGGAGCAATCCGATTGCATCAACCGCGACAAACAGGGGCACAAAACATAACCAGAATGAGCTCATGACGCTTCCTTTCACAGGGAAGGACATCCATCAGACGGCCCGCATCCGCCCCCGGCGTTTTCCATTATCCATATCCTAATGCATTTGTTCATCATTCTTTCTGATCCCTGCGGCATGGTTCTTCATAACCTCCACGCTTTCGGGAAGATTTCCAAAAAATGACGCCAGAAGCGACTCTCCGTCCATGGATTCATCGTTCACCCCCTGAAGAACTTCATCCATAGCCTCCGGCATGGCTATCGCAATGATAGAATTGACGGCATCCATCAATTCCAGGGCCTCCTCAGTCAGGTTTTCAATATCCTTTTCAGAATATTCCTTGTCTAATCCCCAGACGGCGGGACGCAGGCAAATGGCCACAAAAAAACCACAGACCCAGCTATGGATGGCCGGAAAATCATCATCGGATATTTTTTTGTAATTGAATGGAAATTTCAGTTTATTGATTTTCCAGTCCTGTTTCATGCGCCTGAAGATTTCCATGACATAGCCAAGACAAACCGCCGTGTCTTCTTCGTGGTCATATTGCGCCGGCTGCTGACTGAATAACAGCGAAATCCATTCTTCGGGGGGAATTTCGTCCGGCGTGATGGCCAATCCGAACAAAAGACCGTGCACTTCTTCAATAAACATTGCGTCTTCTTCCGAAGGCGCCTTGGATAATACATATTCCAGATTTTTTCTTTCTTTTGCCGTAAACATTTTCATAAAATCACCATACTTTCCATTTCATATTCACTATCCACCATTCACCATTCACCATCCACCATCCGCAAATATATCAATAATTCCGAGATGTTCCGCCGCCGCCAGAACTTCCGTCCTGGAAAAATGAATCCTGGGCCGTTTGCAGCTTCATCGCATCCACTACGCCAGGTGTTAAAGCTGCGGCTATATCCGCCGGGTTGAGGCCGTTATCTTCCGGCTTCAGAATTTCCCGGGCGGTAAATCCAAATCGTTTTTGATCAGGCCCGGCATTAAGCCAACGCGTGATCAACAGCGAGAGACCAATGAGGACAACGCCCAATATTATTGGGTCCCAGGCATAGCGTGTCATCCCCAGGTAGCTTTTGTTGGTAGCCAGCGTGACGCAGGCCATGACCAGCCCGGCGTTCAGCAAAAGGCGCTTGCGGCTTTTGATGCCCCAATAAATCGCGGCGGCCGGAATCAGAAAGGTGCAAACGTAAGATAACCAGTAAAAAAGCGGTGGAAACAATTGCGGATACAGATGAGCGTTTCGGGTTTCTCCGGAGAAACTGCCGATCATGCCCAGTATTTCCAGATTGACGGTCAGGTAAATGGCAACCAACAGCCCCGCCTTTATCTTTGCCAACTGGTTTTTCCGGAAATCCTCCCGATCCCGCTTGTCTTCAATCAGACCAAGGGCAAAGAGGCAACACAAAATCACCAGCAATAGCAATCGTTCAGCAACAGGCGATAAGGAACATTGAAAAGGAATGACGCACAAGGCGATCACGCTGATTGACGCCGCGTATAAATGGCCAAAACGCAAATAAATGCCCAACGCGGCCACAGAAAACAAAATGGAAAGCAGAATATCGCTTTGCTGATGCCGCATATCCAAAAAGAGATTACATCCCGCGCAGAAAAGGAACATGGCCATCAAAGCCAGACCTTCTTCAATACCGTGTCTGTATAAACGGTTCTTAACGGTAATATACTCCGCCGCTGCATAGTAAATAACTCCAAAACCCATCAACATCATGGCCATCACTTTATGGCCCGGCCTGTCGATCAGCCAAAAAAAGAGCGCGACCAGGGCGCCGGCACAAAGGCAGGTGAAGAGATAAAAAAGGACACGAAAAAATGGGTTGGTCTGCCGCAGCTCCGTGCGGGTTGCCTCTGCAATCGCCCGCAGTTGATCCTCCGTGATCAATCCGGAGCGATGCCAGGTTTTTGCACGCCCAGCAATATAAATTTTTTCTTCTTCCTGTGGCGGATAGAGACTGAAATTCATTGCTCCTCCCGAAATTTGCGCGACATTTTGTAGATTCCACGAATGACCAGCAGCGAGGAGAGAATAAAATAAATTAAGGTGAAAAGAGTAGAACGATGGAGAAAATCAACAACAACGATGCTGACGCCGATATAGCCGTAAATAATGGCATAAAGCAGATAGCTGAATTTGCTGACGCGGGTGGCATAAAAGGCCAGTGCGGCGCACGCCGCAAGCAAAGCAGGAAAATAGATAGAAAATATTAAGTATTTGCCGACACCCGTGATCAGCGCGATGCAAAGAAAGTGCAGGGCAAAGTTCAGATAAATTTCAAAGAAATGTTTTTTAATCTCTAGGCGATAGAAGATAAAACCGCCGAAAAAGACCAGAGTGCCATAAGCCATGGCATACAGGCGGTAATGTTCGGAAAACAAAAACCATTGAAATTCCGATAACGTAAAGCCGAACCAGGCCGCCAGTGTGGAAAGAGCCATGGACAAAACCAGACGGTTGTCAAACCGGTAGGACAAAAAGAAAAAGAAAACCGCGGATAGGAGCAGATAGCTTTTCCAGGCATCGCCTAAAACGGAAAACCTCATTTCCATATATGCAATGTCCATCGCGAAAAACGTGCATCCAAAAAACAAGAGGTAATCAAAGAAAAGATGGGGAGAGGGCACTTCTTCGCTGTCATATGGATGCCCTTTAATAAAGCAATAGGCAAAGGCAGACACAAAGCACAGGGTCAATGCCGAGATGATAGCAACATCGCCTAAGTCGTCAAAATATTGTTTGATGGTTAAACCCGTCCCGGCAACAACCAGTAAAATTCCGGCATACAGGAAAAAACGCAGTTCCCTGTGAATAGGAAAGATTCTTTTTTTCTGCAAATCAAGCAGAAGCCCGGCCTGTTCTTCGCCAAGCTTTTGCTCGCTCTGCATTTTTCTGATCAGGTTTGATAAGGTCATGAAGGGTCTGCGCCAATGCCGGTTATCTGGAACGGTTTCTCAGTCCAACACGACAATGACCCGGCATTGCTGCAAAAAGGCCAAGTTGTCTTTTGAGGAACGAATTTTTCCGGCATCCGTATTGCTGATGACAAATTCCGACATTCCCAAACCTTGCGCGCGGATCGCTTTGACGGTGAGAGGATGGCTCGTTACCCGATCATTGCTCTGGGCGGACGTCAGATCGCGAGCATAACCACAGATGCCCATTTTGACGGCATAGTCCCTTTGTACGATGAGAGTTCCATAGATTTCTGATCCGTTTTCGTCAAACACTTTGGGAGACATGGCAGGACGGGCCTGAAGCCCCCGGCCATCAATGACCAGTCCGGTAAAGATCTCGCCTTTTGGCGCACGCTTTTTCGCAAAAGGAACAGGTTTGTGTTCTTCTGCATCCTCCTTTTTATCGTCGGCAATGGCCTTGGGCAAAATGATCTGGGCGACACCAGACAAAGGCATCCGAACAGTGACTTCCACCGTACCATCCGACAGATATTCCTTTTTAAAAATTTTTGCCCCCTTCACCATGCCGGAAATTTTTGTGTTGATGATATCGCTCTCCACAGTGAAATCCTTGACGGTGGTTTCGGAATCGATCTGGACCCCCTGCACGGTTTCCAGGAGATTTCTATAGGCATCCACCTGGGCGGCTCTCAACGCCATCGGACGCGCCTGCGGCTTTCCCAGATACTTTTCCGGCGGCGCACCCGTGCCGACGGATTCGATGTAACCATCTTCATAGTTTATGATTCCCTTATCCCCGACCGGGCTGACGACTTTTGATTCCTTAATGCCTGTCGAGTCTTTTGCGCCCGCATTCCCGCCTTCAGGTTCCTGCGCAAAGCCGATACCCGCACAAAAAAGAAAAAATACAGCCAAAACCGCTATTTTCGACCAACGCTGCAATTTCATGTCCAACCTCCTTGATCAATATGATTGATAAATAAACTCCGGTGTTCCTTTCTCCGGATTCAGACCGCTGAAGGAACAATCATTTCGATAAGCGACGGATCATAGTCTTCCGGTTTTTCGTAACCCAGAAGATTCAAAAGCGTTGCCGCGATATTGGAAAGGCCCTTTTCCCGGAGTTCCGCCATCCGGTATTCGCCCCGATAAAAGGGATCATAAATGACAAAGGGAACCGGATTCAGGGAATGCGCTGTTTTTACTGATTTTTTTCCATTTTTATCCATGGTAAACATCTCATCGGCATTTCCGTGATCCGCGGTAATAACGGCAATACCTTCCGTATCTCTAACAGCCTGAAGCAGCTCTCCAATGCACTGATCGGCTGTTTCCACTGCGATAATCGCCGCCTCCATGTTACCTGTATGTCCCACCATATCGCCGTTGGGAAAATTGAGCCTGCCGAATTTATATTTTCCCTGTTTAAGCAGTTCAATAACCGCCTGAGTGATTTCTTTTGCCTTCATCTTCGGCGCCCGGTCAAACTCGATTCTGTCGGAAGGAATTTCGATATACTTTTCAAGGGTTTCATCAATATAACCGGAACGGTTGCCGTTCCAGAAGTACGTCACATGGCCAAACTTCTGTGTTTCCGATACGGCAAAGGTTTTTATTTTTTCCGCGCAAAGATACTCGCTGATCACACAATCAATGGCAGGCGGCTGCACCAAAAAAGAAGGCGGAATATGGGCATCCCCGTCATATTCCATCATACCGGCGTAAAAAATATCCGGAAGCGGCCCGCGCTCAAATTCCCGGAAATCCTTTTCAGAAAAGGCCCTGGAAATTTCAATGGCGCGATCTCCACGGAAGTTGAAAAAAATCACGGCATCGCCATCGGATATTCTTCCGACGGGCATTCCCGAACGATCCGCAACGACAAAAGCGGGCAAATACTGATCCGTGGCTTTGGGGTCTTCCTCATAAAAGGTTTTCACCGCCTCTGAAGCGGATGCAAATTTTCTACCCTCTCCCAGAACATGGGCATCCCAACCTCTTTTCACAATGTTCCAGTCCGAGTTGTACCGATCCATCGTAACCTTCATCCGCCCGCCTCCCGAGGCAATGGCGTAATCAAAGCCCTTTTCTTCCGAAATTTTTTTCAGTTTTTCTTCCGTGGGCAAAATATAATCCAGCGCCGTCTTTTCTCCTACGTCTCTTCCATCCAGCAAGGCATGGACTCTGACTTTTTTTAAATTCAACTTCGCGCATTGGTCGATCAGAATAAACAGGTGATCAAGATGAGAATGGACATTGCCGTCGGACAAAAGACCGACAAAATGAATGGTTCCGCCATCTTGGGCGCGTTGTCGAATGTGATGCCACACACCGGATTCGAAGATGCTTCCCGTTTTGAGCGCCTTGTTGACCAGACGGGCACCCTGATCAAAAACCCGGCCTGCGCCGATGGCATTATGTCCCACCTCACTGTTTCCCATGTCGTCATCGGATGGCAGTCCGACCGCAGTGCCGTGAGCTTTAAGCTTTGTGCAGAGTTCAGACGCAAGCAGTTTGTCCAGATGAGGAGTTCTGGCCTGATAAACAGCATTGGTTTCGTCGGCTTTGCCGATGCCCACTCCGTCAACGATGATTAATAAAAGAGGCCCTTTTCTGCCGCGGAAATGTTTTAACGGATTGAGATGCAAGAACATGGTTTCTCTCCCTGGTTCATTTTGACGGTCAATGCCACCCGGTACTCTATAGAGAAAAGCGCACCCGCGGTCAAGAAAAGAAATGACGAGGTTTTCCTGCGACTCTCTCCCGAAAAGGAGCTTTGGGGTTTGCCCTTTTCTGCCGAGCTCCCCCAAAACGTCCATGGGCGATCATCAAGCCCGTCTGATCAGACTTTAATGAGCATGGCATCTCCCTGGGCATGCCCGGAACAGATCCCGCAAACGCCATAACCTCCGCCCCGACGTTTCAATTCATACCCAAGGGTCATGGCAATGCGGGCGCCGGTCGCGCCGATGGGATGCCCGTAAGCCACCGCTCCTCCGTTGACATTCACCTTTTTAAACATGTCTTCTTTGGTCATCCCCAAAATCGACCGGCAGCTCACCAGGGCAACCGCGGCAAATGCTTCATTGATTTCAATAATTTCCATCTGATCAAGCGTTAAATCGTTTTGTTCCAGCACTTTTTTGATGGCCAATCCCGGCACGGTGGCAATGTCTTTTGTCGGCTGTGAAACCTCTGCATAATCCACAATGGTGAAAAGAGGTTCCATGCCCAACTGGTCAGCCTTTTCCCGGCTCATCAGCAAGCAGACATCGCCTCCGTCATTGACGCCAGGAGCGTTTCCAGCCGTAACACTGCCCGGAAGGCCGGTAACGGTGCTGGTATGGTTGAAAACCGGCGGAAGCTTGGCCAGGCTCTCCAGAGTGGTTTCGGGTCTCGGGCCTTCGTCCTTCTCCATGATGCTGATTTTTTTGCCCTGTTTAATTTCCACGGGAAAAATTTCGTCGTCCAGTTTGCCTTCATTCATCGCGCGAACGGCGTTCATCTGCGAATTGAAGGCCCACTCGTCCTGCTCCTGCCTTGTAAAACCGAATTCGTCCGCCACTTCGGAACCGTGAATGGCCATATGGCGGTTATAAAAGGCGTCCCACAATCCATCGTAAACCATCGCATCCACCACCCGTCCATTGGGCAGCCCCATTTTTGCCCCCCAGCGCATATCCGGAAGGACAAAGGGACAGTTGCTCATGCTTTCCTGACCTCCGGCAATGCATATCTCGGCTCGCCCCAGCAAGATCATCTGAAACGCCAGATCCATCGTCTTGATGCCGGATGAGCAGACTTTATTGACGGTAATGGAAGGAACATGCTCGGGAACACCTGCCAAAATGGAGGCCTGACGCCCCGGAATCTGACCGCATCCGGCAGGAACAACCTGTCCCATAAAAATGTAGTCCACATCTGCCGGTTTTACCTTGCCTTCTGTCCGTCGCAGAACTTCCGAAATCGCCAGAGCGCCCAGATCCATTGCCGAAAAATCCTTCAACGCGCCGCCGGACCGTCCGTAGGGAGTTCGGCAGGCTCCCACACAAACCACCTCGCGGAATTTCTTATGAGGATTTTTGATCTTGCGGCCCATGGTGGTGAAGTCTGCCTTCCTTTCACCAAACCCGGCGATGGGCGCATGTTGATAAATTTCTGCTTTTTTTCTTTCCAGTTTCTGCGGTATTTTCGACATAGTAACCTATCCCCCTTTATGGATGCTTTTCATACCTTTCGTTTGCACATGATCTATTTCAAGAATGCGTTTTTCTTGCATATCCCTGACATTTAGTCAACTGATTTGAAAAAATGACGTTGTGCAACCTAGCGGCCGGAGGATGCCGAAAGACGTCAAACCCGAAGTTCGGAAACGCTCGAAAACAATTTGACGAAAAAAAAATATTCATATAGAAAATTGCGAACCAATTCTGCCGTGAACCGGAATGAGCTCCCTTCATGAACAAAAAATTATCTTTCAGGATCGCTTTACTCGTTCTTTTGATGGGAATATGTGTTTTTCTTTTCCTGCACTTTGATCTTATTCATTTTTTTAAAAACAAGGATCAAATCATCCACTTCATCAAGACCTCTCCCTATGATGAACTGGTTTTCATCGCCCTGCAGATTTTTCAGGTGGTCGTTGCAGTCATTCCGGGCGAAATCAGCGGTTTTATCGGCGGCTATTTGTACGGTCCTTTGTGGGGAACGCTTTATTCCACCATTGGCCTGACCATCGGTTCATGGCTGGCCTTCATCCTCGCCCGCTTTTTCGGTGAGCCGCTTCTTGAAAAGGCCGTAAAAAAAGAGGTTTTTGAAAAATTCGACCATTTTATGGAACATAAAGGCTTGCTGGTTTCTTTTCTACTGTTTCTGATTCCTGGTTTTCCCAAGGACTATTTATGCTACATTATGGGCGTCAGCCGTATTCCGGTGCTTACCTTCATTATTATTTCCACGGTCGGCCGATTTTTCGGCACCATGATGCTTTCCATCAGCGGCAACATCGCCCGTGAAGAACAGTACGCCCTCCTGGCCATCGTCGCCGGCGCAGCCATTGTGGTTTCCATTCTGGCGTGGCGATACCATGATCAAATATTGGAAGTGCTTAAAAATCATAAAGGATGATTTCCATTGACCTGTCCCTGCTGAAAGACAGATCGGGCCATAAAGGAAAATGTATTCATGAAACTTCGAAAACATCATTCCGGAATCAGCAGATCCAAGAGTGAAAAAAATCCGCCGCCCGCATGGAAAATCTGGTTTCGCGCGTTTCGTCTTCACTATGTTCTGCCAAGTATTCTGCCTGCGCTCCTCGGAAGCGCGATGGCTTTAGCGGAGGGAACGACGATCTTTCTGCTACACTTTGTTCTGGTCATCGCCGGTGTGACCATCAATCATCTGGGAATCAATATGATCGATGATGTAATGGACTATCGCAGCAGTGTTGATTTGCAGGGAAACTCCGATCAGAACTTCTTTACCGGAGGAAGCGGCGTTCTGACAGAGGGCCTGCTTCACGATTCGCAAATGCTGAAAGCCGCCGGTTTCTGCTTTTTGATGACGGCGCTGGTCGGCGCTTATCTGACCTATGCCTGCGGCTGGCCTGTTCTTTTTTTCGGTCTTTTCGGCATGGCCTGCTCCATCTTTTACACAGCGCCCCCTGTCCGCTTCGGTTACCGGGGCCTTGGGGAACTGGGACTTCTGGTCAATTTCGGCCCAGTCATTGTCATGGGCTCATATTTTGTTCAGGCCCGAAATTTTGCTTTGGAACCCCTGATCGCCTCTCTGGTGCCGGGTCTGATGATGTGGTCCATGATCATGATAAATGAAATTCCTGACTATGAAGCGGATCGCTCGGGAGGAAAATGGAATCTGGTTGCCCGTTACGGAAAAATGGCGGGCGTAATGTTTTTTGGAACGGGACTCGCTGCGGCTTACGCTGTTTTGATCATCGGCGTCTGGACACAGATTCTTTCCCCCTGGGTGATGGCCGCTCTTCTCAGTCTTCCTTTGGCCATGAAGTCCTTCAGCGTCATGACGCGCCACCTGCATGACCCTGCGGCAATGGCGCCTGCCAATCTGGCCATGATTAAAGTTCACGCATTGAGCGTTTCGGCGATGGTGGCGGCTTATTTCATAGAGGGGTTTCACTTGTTTTGAGATTCCTCCTCAAAAAATCTTCACAGACCGCTTGCTCAATGTCCATTACTTGTGATAAAAGTTCCAAACCATTGTACAATGAGATGAACCAATGAATTCTGTTCCCCTGAAAAGGAGTCGGCATGAAGAAAATCAATAAATCAACGATTACGGACTTTGTTTTGGGTATCGTTTTGATGCTGCTTGCGTTGTTCTCCTTTCTCCTGTCGTGGGGGCCTCTGGAAACCCTTGAAAGCGGTATTTACGATTTGAACGCCAATTTACGGGTGCAAAAATCGACCGCCCCCGTCGCGGTGATCGCTATTGATGAACAAAGCATCACCAATTTGGGACGTTGGCCATGGCCCCGCGCCCGCATCGCCGCCATGGTGGATCTGTTGCAGTCCTATCAGGTGAAAGTCATCGGTTTGGACATCATTTACTCGGAAAAGGATGTGAATCAGGGACTTGTCGAAGTTCGAAATCTGATCAGGTCCATTGAAGGTGAACCGGTCGACACAAATCGGGGAATCATCGCAGCTGCCCCATCCGGCACTCCCTTACATTCTTCCGTTTCAGAAAACCCTTCTGCGACAAAGCAACCAGTCATGGCCGTCCCTGTTCCGACTCCCAGGAAGCCGGGCATGGAAGGGATTCTGGCTTCTTTGAAAGAATCTGAAAAAAGGCTGGACAATGATGCCATTCTGGCCGGTTCCATAGCTGCCGGTAAAAATGTTGTTTTGCCGTTGTTTTTTGTTCCCGGCAATCCCACGGGCAGAACCGCCGCCAATCTTCCGGAATATCTGAAAAAAAATTCCATTCCCGCGGAAGGTGGGGATGAAAGCATCACCGCAAGGGAAATTGTTCCGCCTATTCCCGAATTTGCCGCGAACGCCATGGGCCTGGGACACATCAACATCATCGCCGACCGGGACGGTACCGTGCGCAGCGAACCGCTGTTGATCAATTTTGAAGAAAAGCTTTTCCCTTCCTTTGCCCTGCAGCTTACCTTGAAATACCTCAATTATGATTTGCAATCCCTGAAATTGGGACCTGAAATCAAATTCGGCCGCAAGAAAATTCCGGTCTATGACAGCAACAGAATGCTGATCAGTTACAACTCCGGCATTCCCTATTATTCGTTTTTTGACGTCGCCAACAAAAAGGTTTCTCCGGAAGTATTCAAAGACAAGATCGTGATCATCGCGCAAAGCGCCGCAGGATTGGGCGCCATGCAGGTCACACCGACAGCGGTGAATGTGCCGCCCGGAACGATTATTGCGAATGTCATTGAAAATATTATCAACGACGATCATATTGTGCGTCCCGAATGGGCGGCAATGATCGAGTTCATCATGATTCTCGTCTTTGGGCTGTATATCGCCCTGGTCATTCCGCAACTCAAAGCCGGAGTCAGCGCGATTGTATCCACGATCCTTCTGGTCGGCTGGATGATAACGACCATTTATCTTTTTGCGGCTTACGGTTACTGGATCAAATCCCTTTATCCGGCGCTCATTCTCATTGTCGGCTATCTGGTGATCGTTTCCAAACGGTTTCTGCTGACGGAAAAGACCAAGGATCTGATGGAAGCCGACAGTGTGGAAACCAACAAAATGCTCGGACTTTCCTTTCAGGGGCAAGGTCTTCTGGACATGGCTTTTGACAAATTCCGGAAATGCCCCGCCAAAGACGAATCCGTGAAGGAATTGCTTTACAATCTCGGTCTCGATTTTGAAAGAAAACGAATGTTCAACAAAGCGGTCGCGGTTTATCAGCATATTGCAACGGCCGGAGATTTCAAAGACATTCAGGAACGTATCAAAAAGCTGACGGCCGCCGGAGAAACCATGATCTTCGGACTGTCCGGCTCCAAAAAAGAAGCGACAGTCATCATGGAGCACTCAGAAGTCAAGCCAACATTGGGACGCTATGAGGTCGTGAAAGAATTGGGACGCGGCGCCATGGGTACCGTGTATCTGGGCAAAGACCCGCGCATCAATCGGGAAGTGGCGATCAAAACATTACGTTACGAAGAAATTGATCCCGAGCAAATCGATGAGGTGAAAAAAAGGTTTTTCCGCGAGGCGGAAGCAGCCGGCAAACTTTCCCATCCGAACATTGTCACTATTTACGATGTCGGCGAAGATTATGACATTGCCTACATGGCCATGGAACTTCTGGATGGTTCGGACCTGGCCCAATATACCAAAAAAGAAAATCTCCTGCCGACAGAAGAAGTGATTCGTGTGGTTTCCTGCGTCGCTTCAGCATTGGACTATGCTCATTCCAACGGCATCGTGCACCGCGACATCAAACCGGCCAATATTATGATGCTGGGCAATCGGGAAGTGAAAGTGGCGGACTTTGGCATTGCCCGCGTTATGGCAACCTCCAAAACTCAGACCGGTGTGGTCATGGGAACACCAAGCTACATGTCGCCCGAGCAGATCGCCGGTAAAAAGGTGGATGGACGTTCGGATTTGTTTTCCCTGGGAGTTGTCCTGTACGAACTTCTTTCGGGCGAAAAACCTTTTAACGGAGACAGTATCGCCACACTGATGTATAACATCACCTCCTCACCACCTCCTTCGATAAAAGAGTTTTCACCTGACATTCCGGATAAGATGCTTCCGATTATTGAAAAACTGTTGGTCAAAGATGTTGAGGCCCGTTATCAAACGGGTAAATCACTGGCGGATGATTTGGTTGCATGTCTGCGCTAGGAGGCTTGATGAATTTAACAGCAAGCGGTAAAACCGACGTGGGCATGGTTCGCTCCAATAATGAAGACAGCTTCTTTCTGGACGAAAAGCTCGGGCTTTTGGTGGTGGCCGACGGCATGGGCGGTCATGCCTCAGGTGAAACGGCCAGCAGTCTGGCGGTCAACGTCATCAAAGATTATTTTCAAGGAACTCAGAAAAAAATCCGGGATTATGATCGTCGCTATTCAGAACCTACGAATCGGCTGAACCAAGCCATTCGCCTGGCAAATCAGGCTGTTTTTGAGGCAGCCCAGGGTTCTTTGCATTTGAAAGGAATGGGCACCACGATAGCGGCGGTTCTTCTGACCGGAAACCAATTGAGCATAGCCCATATTGGCGACAGCAGGGTTTATTTAATCCGTGCGGGCAATATTGATCAGTTGACCGATGATCATTCCATTGTCAATGAACAGGTGAAGCGTGAATTCATTACCAAAGAACAAGCAGCTCACTCGGAAATGAAAAATATTCTCACAAAAGCGCTGGGAATCCGAGAAGATATGCAGGCTGACCTGGACGAACTGACTGTCTTTGGCAATGATATTTTATTCTTGTGCAGCGACGGACTTAGTAATATGGTAACGGACGAGGATGTGCTGGACATTATTTGCAGCATGAAGGAACCTGCAGCCGCGTGTGATGAATTAGTTTACACGGCCAATAACAACGGCGGAAAAGATAATATTACCGTCATTGTCGGCCGTATTCAAAGTAATCGCAAATGGTATTCGACTTTATTGAAATTTATGGAATTATTCCGGAGGTGATATATGGCAAAGGTCTTACTGAAATACAAGGAAGCTGCTGTGAAGGAATTTGCGTTGAGCAAGGATGCAACAACGATCGGCCGCAAACCGGATAACGACATCGTCATTGACAACCAGGCCGTATCCGGTCACCACGCAGTTATCAAGCAAGAAGGCAATTCGCTGATTCTGGAAGATCTGGGCAGTTTGAATGGCACTTATTTAAACAGCCAGAAAATATCCAAAGTCGAGCTTTTCAATAGCGACGTGGTGGTCATCGGTGTGCATACGCTCGAAGTCACTTCCGAAAAAAACAGAACGGCGGATGCAAAAAATTTCACGGTGCGCGGCCGTTCCATGGACGAAACCATGGTCATCGCCCCGGACGATCAGAAGAAAATCATTGCCGCCGCGGATAAAACCATTCCGGATGCTCTGGGAGGATTTATTGTTCTGGAAGGTTCGACGGATCAAAAAGAGTATGAGCTCAAAGAGAGAGTTTCCGCCATCGGCAAGGAAGATGGCTCCGCGATCAAATTAAAGGGTTTTTTTGCCCCCAAGCTGGTCGCCCTGGTCAACCGCCGCAAAGAAGGATATTTTATTACGCCATCCGGCGGCAAGGAATTGAAAGTGAACAGCAAAATTGTGGAACGCCGCTGCGATCTTCAGGACGGAGATATTGTAGAAGTTGCCGGTCTGAAATTGCAATTTTATCTCAAAGATTGAGAAGGTCGCCTTTTGGGCGTCCTTGACAAGTTTTTGTAACCATAGAAATTTTGGATTGTATCTTTCCATGACGCAGGGCGACGACGGAAAATCCCGGAAAGAAAAGCATTCAGCGGGTTGCGACGCGGTTCCTTCAGGAAAAGGACGTCGTCTGCAAGCTCGTCCGTCAGGCATCCACGGAACTGGCGTATACGCCATTCGACCCATCCGTGCAGGCGAAAAAGTAATTGAATACAAAGGAGAAATCATTACTTGGCGCATAGCCCTGGCCCGACATCCCCATGATCCCCTAGAGCCCAACCATACATTTTACTTTCATCTCGACGATGGCCATGTCATTGACGCTAAATATCACGGCAACATGGCGAAATGGATCAATCACTCCTGCTCTCCCAATCTGGAAGCGTTTCAATCCGACAAGCGTGTCTTTCTGAAAGCACTCAGAGACATTGACGCAGGGGAAGAGCTTTTTTACGATTACCGGTTGATGATCGACGGCCGTAAAACCGAACGGGTCAGAAAGGAGCATGCCTGCCACTGCGGTTCCATCAACTGCCGGGGCACCATGCTGGATATTAAAATAAGAGGAGAACGAAAAAACAAAGGATGAGGAAAGGAAAGAGTATGCTACGGAAATTCAAAATATTGGGAACGGGTCTGATCGTCATGATTCTGGCTTCAGCAAATTGCTTTGCCGGTGACGTGAAGTATTCAGGTTTTCTTGGAGATTATTACAAGAATCTCCAGCCCGGACCGCAAGAGGGTGCGAAAATGCGCTGGATTAAACCCGGAATTGATTTTACAAAGTACAAAAGATTGATGATCGACAGCGTCATCTTTTATTACGCCGATGATTCAGAGGACAAGGGCATCGACGGCAACGAGATGAAAGAATTGACCGATGCCTTCAATCAGGCCCTTGTGGATGCCATGAAAAACGGATACCCCATTGTTGCCGAACCTGCACCTGATGTCATGCGCATTCGTGTTGCGATCACCAACATCAAAAAAAGCAGGCCTGTGCAAAGTGTGGTAAGTTCCGTGGTTCCGGTCGGAATCGGCATTAGCCTTCTGAAAAGAGGCGCCACCGGATCCTGGTCCGGTTCCGGTTCCACTTCTGTTGAAGTGATGGGATTGGACAGTGTCAGCAATGAGGTGATCAGCGCCGCGTATGACGAACAAACCGCCAGTTTGACCGACAGGTACACCCGTCTGGGTTCCGCAAAAGAAGCTTTTAAATTCTGGTCTTTGCGCATCCGCTGGCTGCTGGATCGCGCGCACCAGGTGGATGGAAAATGAACGTCCGGCAATAAAACGCCACGGACATTCAAAAAGAAAGCACCACGCACGTCAGACTTTTTTTTTGCAAATGCCCGATTCGCTTAATTTTTTTCGGAGCTGGTCAACTGCGGGCTGGGCGTGCAAAAAAATGTCTGCAACTTTTCCGAAGTCAAACATGCGCACATGCGGTATTTCCTGCTGAATGTAAATATCCGGTTTTTGGTGCTTCATTTTTTCAGCAAGCGCCGCCGTTTGCATGATATTAAACGCACCGAAAACCGACTCCAGGGCGCCAGGAATTCTGCGCTGGCCGTTTACACGGATTTTACTGACGTCCACGGCTATGGTAAAATCCGCTTTGTCCAGCAAATGATCATATGGCACCAGATTGACAACTCCGCCATCGATGAGAACTTTCTCCTCAATGGCGACAGGAGCAAACACGCCGGACACGGCCATGCTGGCTTGCAGAGCGGGCAGTAGTTGACCGCTGTTAAACACCACTTCTTCAGCCTTCCAATAGTCCGCAGCAATCACCAAAAGAGGGATATCTAAGTCTTCAAAGGTTTTTTTCTTGATTTCGCTGAAAAGGTATCCGATAAACCGCTGCGTTTTCATAAATCCGCCGTGCGACAGACCGGCGGAAAACGCTGCAACCCATTTTAACAGATCGCTTTTTTTGGCGACAATATCTCGCCAGGTGTCCTCTTTGAGAATGAGATACCGGTTGATATGCTCACGAATGTCCTTACCAGACATTCCGGACGCATACAGAGCGCCGATTATGGCACCTACACTGGTCCCCGAGATGATGTCCGGCCTAACCCCCAGATCGTCCAAGGCTTCCAGTACGGGAACATGCGCCAGTCCCCGAACACCGCCGCCCCCCAAAGTTAATCCAATTTTCATAATTTTTTTCATGAAATGTAATCTTTTTGAAATGCCGTTACGGGCTGTCCAGAACTTCGCGCAGTTTGGCGGCCAGATCGTCCATGGTAAAAGGTTTCTGGATGAAATGCACTCCTTCGTCCAGTACGCCTTGATGGGCAATAACATCCGCCGTGTAACCGGACATGAATAGGCGCTTGATGTCCGGATAAACAGACAGGATATTTTTGGCCAGATCCCTTCCATTCATTTCAGGCATCACCACGTCCGTCATCAGAAGGTGGATATCCCCGACAAAACTTCGGGCCATACTGATCGCCTGGCTTGGTGTGCCTGTGGACAACACCCGATACCCCATACGTTCCAGCATCATGTTGGCCATCTCCAGAATCGCCGGTTCATCCTCAACCAGAAGCACAACTTCACTGCCCGGCCTGTGCATCTGTTTATCGTCATTTGGAATCTGTTTTGCTTTGTCGGTGTGGCGGGGAAGGTAGATCCGAAATGTCGTCCCTCTGTCCCGTTCACTGTAAACATTAATAAAACCTCCGTTTTGCTTGACAATGCCATATACGGTCGACAATCCCAGCCCCGTACCCTTTCCCACACCTTTGGTGGTGAAGAATGGTTCAAACAGTTTATCCAGCGTCTCCCTGTCCATACCGCAGCCATTATCGCTGACGGAAAGCATGACAAAGTCCCCGGGAATAAAATCCATGTGGTGATAACAAATGGCTTCGTCAAACACGGCCGATCCTGTTTCGATGGTAATCTTGCCCACTCCATCGATCGCATCCCGGGCGTTGATACAAAGATTGGCCAGAATCTGGTCGATCTGACCGGGATCCATTCTGACCGGCAGCAAAACACTGTCCGGCAGCCAGACCAGTTCAATGTCCTCGCCAATTAGACGCCTGATCATTTTGAGCATACCCTCTACGGTTTCATTCATATCCAGCGCTCTCAACATGACGGTTTGTTTGCGCGCGAAGGCCAGTAGCTGGCGGGTAAGATTGGCAGAGCGTTCAGCTGCTTTCCGGATTTCCTGAAGATCTTTGTATAAGGGCTGGGTATCCTCAATCCGCGTCATGGCAATCTCCGTGCGACCCAAGATCACCCCCAGCATATTGTTGAAGTCGTGGGCAATACCTCCCGCCAGTCGCCCGACCGATTCCATTTTCTGGGCTTGGACGAGCTGAACCTGCATCTTCTCCCGCTCTTCCTGTGCTTGCTTTTGATCTGTAATATCACGAAGATTGACAATAATCGCATCGACTTTTTTTTCGTCAACGAGGTTGTTCGCCACAACGGTAAAAATACGCCAGGTTCCGTTGCGATGGCGAACGCGCACTTCGGCTTTCTGAACAGGAGCATTAATATCTGAAAACAACAAGTGGAAAGCATTGAGAACAAGATTCATGTCGTCGGGATGAACATTGTCAAAGACACTGGCGCCGATTCTCTTCCC
>Ga0116141_10000468_pt1 | contig 31825 bp, 25 predicted proteins | sample AD_UKC097_MetaG_FD_89744 | JGI IMG/M metagenome (GOLD analysis project Ga0116141, IMG submission 89744) | Active sludge microbial communities of municipal wastewater-treating anaerobic digesters from USA - AD_UKC097_MetaG | ecosystem: Engineered > Bioreactor > Anaerobic > Digestate | place: USA...
TAGGCGCGCGGCGAAGCGACAAGCGCAGCATATTCAAGCATATGTGAGCATTGGAGAGAGCCGGGCAACGCTGAATGGCGACCTCAGGCGCAGTTTTTCAACAGCCTGCTAAAACATGTAAGGTACGGATCGGTTGACGGATGGCACGAAATTCATCTTACAATATTCTGATGTACTCCCACGACACCTACGGCCTGGGTCACATCCGCAGAACCATGGCTATCGCCTCGAATCTGCGGGAGGCGAACATCAACATTCTCATCCTCACAGGCTCCCCGATTGCCGGCCGGTTTTCTTTCCCGGAACAGATCGATTTCGTCCGTATCCCTGGAATGATTAAAAAAACCAATGAGGAATATCTTCCCCTGTCCATCAAAATCAATTCCAGGCACGCGCTCGACATACGGAGAAATATCATCACCGCCACTGCCAAAACTTTTCAGCCGCACCTTTTCATTGTGGACAAGGAGCCCCTCGGCCTGAAAAAAGAAGTGCTCCCCACCCTCCAGTGGCTGCGGCGCTGCCGCCCCGAAACCCGGACCGTCCTTGGGCTGCGGGACATCATGGACGATGGACCGACCATTCGAAACGACTGGAAGGAAAAAGGAGTCTATGAAGTCCTGGAAACTCTTTACAGTGAAATCTGGATTTACGGAAACCGTGAATTTTACGATCCGGTCGATGAATACGCCATTCCGGAATCGCTGAGCCGGAAGATGCATTTTACCGGTTATATCCCCCGCAGAATCCCTGGCAGAAAGGCGGTGAAAAAAAGCAAAATAAAAAATTCCGTCAAAAACGGGGAAAAACTGGTCGTGGTTACGACCGGCGGAGGAGGAGACGGATATGCCGTAATGAATGCTTTTCTTGCCATGCTCGAATCCGGATCCGCGCCCCTTCCATTCAAAAGCGTTTTAATCACCGGGCCGTTCATGCCTCTGGAAAAAAGAAAGGAAATTTTTGAACGGGCCAGACAATTGGGCGTGAAAACCTGCCGGTTTTATGAACAGATGGAAGATATACTTGCGGCAGCCGATCTCGTGGTCAGTATGGGCGGATACAACACCATCTGTGAAATTCTTACCCAGGGAACGGTTTCCCTTCTGATTCCACGGGAAAACCCCCGCAAGGAACAACTCATCCGATCCCAGGTGCTTCATCGGAGGAACCTTGTCGATTACATTCCATTGAATTCCGTTGCGCCGTCGATTCTTCGGGACAAGATCCTGTCTCTCCTGAACAATCCGGAGCCTTATCATGAAGCGATCTCCAGGTTTCAGTTGACGGGTATCGAGGCAATGCGACGGCGCCTGGCCGAGTTCAGAAACGGGAAATCATGAATCCAGCGGAAAAGCCCTCGATCGGAATGATTCTCAAGGGGTACCCAAGAATATCGGAGACCTTTATATCCAACGAAATTCTTCTGCTGGAAAGACTCGGTTTTTCCATCCATCTTTTTTCCATGCGTCATCCGCGGGAACCCTTTTCTCATCAAAGCGTCAAACAGATAAAGGCGGCGGTCGACTACCTGCCGCAGTCCCTTGCTGCTTCGCTGCCGCGATTTTTATATCACAATCTGCTGCTGGCGAAAAAAAATCCGCGTTCTTATCACTTGGCGCTGCGAACCGCGATCCGGAGATTCCAGCGAACGCGGAATCCGGCGACGCTGAAGCATCTGTTTCAGGCGGGATACCTGGTACACCATCTTCTTCCCGGTCGCGGGATCACGCATCTGCATGCCCATTTCGCCCATTCTCCGACATCGGTCGCCATGTATGCCGGAGGTTTGAGCGGACTTCCTTACAGCTTCACCGGCCATGCAAAGGATATTTACACCTCGGACCCGGAACAGCTTCGGGAAAAAATCGAACGGGCCCGGTTTGTGATCACCTGCACCGAATACAACAAACGCTATCTGACGGAAATTTCCAACGGGAATTCCACCCCGATTCATCGAATTTACCACGGAATCGACATCGACCTTTTTTCCCGAAACGAAAAACGGAATGAGGTGAAAAATCTTCCCGTCCCTCCCTATCAAATCCTCACGGTCGCACGCCTGACCTCGAAAAAGGGGTTGCCGACCGTCTTCCGGGCGCTCCGGTATCTTTACGACCGGGGGATTGCCTTTCGCCACACCCTTATCGGCGACGGGGATGACCGGGAAAAAATATTGTCGCTGGTCAAGGAACTGGGGTTGAGCCGTGTAAGCCGTTGGCTCGGAACCCAGCCTCATCACGTGGTTCTGGATCAATACCGCCGGGCCGATCTTTTTGTGCTGGGTTGTGAAACCGCGCGGAACGGAGACAGGGACGGTATCCCCAATGTATTTTTAGAGAGCATGGCCATGGAGGTTCCCGTGGTGGCGACCCGTGATTCCGCTATCCCGGAGCTGATTCAGGACGGCCGGACCGGGCTCCTGATCCCTCCCGGGGAACCGGAAAAGATGGCGCAGGCCATGACGCGGCTTCTCACCGATGGCGACCTGAGAAAACGGGTGATTCATGAGGCAAAAAACCGCGTCATCCGGAATTTTGACAACAGCCGCATGATCCTGGATCTGGCTGGTGTTTACAGAGCCGAGGGGCTGGGGATACCCTCCGAGAGATGAAACCGGAAATGCCGGAAACTTCCCTTTCAGATGGAACGAATGCTGCGTATCTGTTTTTACACGCCTTTTAAACCCCTGGGCCATGAGAATCCTTCCGGCGATCTTGTAATCGCCGGCGGACTGTACGACTTTCTTTCGGGGCGGGGGCATCATGTTTGGCCGGTAAGCTCCATGAGATCCCGGTGGATTTTCTGGAAACCCTGGTTATGGCCCCGCGTTGTTCTCGAACGACGGCGGATATCAAGAAAAATCCGTTCGTTTCGCCCGGATCTCTGGTTTACCTATCACTCTTATTACAAAGCTCCGGATCTGCTGGGGTCGTTCATCTCGCCGCGGGCGAAAATCCCTTATATTGTTTTCCAGGGCATCTATTCCACCAAACGGAGAAAAAATTTAAAAACATGGCCCGGCTATCTTATCAACAAGAAAACCCTCCGTTCCGCGGATCACGTTTTTACCAATCGGGTGGAAGACCTGATCAACCTGAGGCGGATAAAAGATAAAAACCGCCTGACCTACGTGGCCCCCGGTATCTACCCGCAAGATTTCAGTTTTGACGCCCGGGCGCGCGACGAGCTTAGACGATCCTGGAACACCGGCAACGAACCGGTGGTGCTGTCGGCGGCCATGTTCCGGCCGGGGGTCAAAACCGAAGGGTTGGAATGGGTGATTCGCTCCTGCGGGAAGCTTTTTCGCCGGGGAAGACGTTTTCATCTGGTGATTGCCGGAGACGGAAAAGAAAAAGCCCGCCTCCAAAAACTTGCGGAAACAGAGCTCCCCGGAAAAGTACGTTTTACGGGAAAGATTTCCAGGAATCGGATGAATCGTTTTTACAGCGCGGGAGATCTCTTTGCGTTTCCCGGGATAAGGGAATCCCTGGGGATGGTATTTCTGGAGGCGCAGTCCTGCGGAATTCCGGTGGTGGCCTTTGCAAACGGAGGGATTCCGGAAGTTGTCAAAGACCGGGAGACCGGTTTTCTCGTGCCCCTGTATGCGTCGGACCCATTTGTTCAATCCATTGAAAAGCTGCTGGTGAACCGGGACCTTCGCCGGAATATGGGACGGGCGGCGAGTTCGTATGTCCGAACCCGCCACGACCTGAACCGGAATTATCAAAAAATGGAAACGGTCATTGAAAATCTGTCTACTCACGTTTTGCGGCTCCCGTGCGTCGAATGAAATTTTTTGGAAGGCAAAATACTTTTGTGGAGGCTTCGATAACGGCACACACGATTTTAACACGGACGATTAGGCAAAATAAAAATATTTCAGGCACCTCATGGATCGGGGAGATTTTCCGACGAATGAAAAAAAGTCATGAATAGCGATTTTCCCATCACGCGGCTCGGGCTGCTGCGTCATGCGGAGACGGAATGGAACAGGGAAAAACGGATACAGGGGCAAACCGAATCCCCTCTGACGCCGGAAGGGGTGAGGCAGGCCGGCGCATGGGGCCGAATTCTGAAAGTTTACCGGTGGGATCGCATCCTTTCCAGTGACAGCGGCCGTGCCGTCCAAACCTCAGGGGCCATCAACGCCTTCCTTCAGGTCCCGATGCGATGCGATTCACGACTCCGCGAACAGGACTGGGGGCAATGGACGGGCAAGACCCTTGCGGAAGTAAAAAAAGAAGCCCCTCAAATCCTGTCCGATTTGCAGGAGTCGGGGTGGAAATTCCGTCCTCCGGGCGGCGAAAGCCGGTCGGAGGTGTGGAAAAGAAGCGAAGCGGCGATCCGGGAGGCCATTGACCGATGGCCCGGAGAAAAAATACTGGTTGTCACCCACAAAGGGGTGATCAAATGCCTGGTTTACCGTTTATACGGACGGCGCTTTCTTCCCGCCGAGCCGCTGCTGCTCCGGCCGGGAAACCTTCATTGGCTGATCCACGATTCAAACGGCCTTCAAACAGAAAAAATAAATGCTTTTTCTCTTTTTTAGATGAAAATTATTCTGTATTGCCAGCACGTTTTAGGGGTCGGGCATTTTTTCAGAAGCCTTGAAATTTGCCGTGCCCTGAAAGGACACGAGGTGATCCTGGTTAGCGGCGGAACCCCTGTGGACACACCGTTGCCGGATCATGTCCGGGAAGTCCGTCTGCCTGAATTGATGATGGATCCCGATTTCAAGAATCTTTATGCCGGCGACAACGATCGATCCATGGATCGGATCAAAAAAGAAAGGCGGGAAAAACTTTTTCATCTATTTGAACAAGAGGCCCCCGATCTTTTTCTGGTGGAGCTGTATCCCTTTGGCCGGAAGGCTTTTCGGTTCGAGATCGATCCGGTCCTTCAGGCGATTCGCAACAAAGATCTGCCGGAAAGCTTCGTGGTATGCAGCCTCCGGGACATTCTGGTGGAAAAAAAAGATCCGGTTTTATATGAAGCGCGGGTTATCCATACGCTCAACCGATACTTCGACGCGCTGATGGTTCATGCCGACCCCTCTCTGATCAGGCTGGATGAAACCTTTTCCCGCACCGCCGATATCTCCATACCGATCGTTTATACCGGATTTGTAACCCGGAAGCCCCGGGCCGGTTCAGGAGAAAGGCTACGCCGCCGGCTCGGCGTAAAAAAAAACGAAGTCATGGTGGTGGCAAGCGCCGGAGGAGGAACGGTGGGAAAACCATTGCTGGAAGCGGTAATGGAAGCCTTCCGGTTCATGCGGACGGAAAAGCCGATTCATCTGTTCGTCTTTTCCGGGCCCCTTATGAGCCGGGAAAACTTTGAGCGACTTCAGGCGCTTTCCGGTCAAGGGGTTCGGGTGAACCGTTTTACCGCCGTTTTCCCGTCATACCTTGCCGCGGCGGATCTGTCGGTGAGCATGGCCGGATACAACACCTGCATGAACATACTGGCCGCCGGGGTGCCGTCTCTCGTTTGGGCCTTTCCTCAGAACCGGGAACAACGCCTTCGGGCGGATCGGATTGCCCGAATGGGAGCCTTGCATGTGCTTGAGGATCGGGACCTTCAAGCTTCCCGGCTCGGAGAAATCATGGACGGGGCTTTGTCCGCGAAAAATCGAACCCCGGCACCGATCGATCTGGATGGCGCCGTCCATACCGCCGGGTGGCTTGAAACGTGGATCGGTAACCGGCGGAGGGTGTCATGACCGATCGGTTTTCTTCTCTCTGGCTTTCCCCTCCGCCGAATACAGCGTTTCTCATCCAACGTTGCCTGGATGAAGCCTTGGACCGGTTCGACAGGAAAGATGGCGGACGAGTCTTTTTCCGCGCCGATGATATCGCCGTCCCCGGAAAAAAGTTTACCCGACTCATGGAACTCTTTGCGAGGCGCAGGGCGCCCCTTTCCCTGGCCGTGGTTCCTTCCTGGCTCACCGGAAAACGCTGGCGGAGCGTTCAGGAACCCGGCCGGAAACTATCGTCTCTCTGGTGCTGGCATCAGCATGGCTGGCGGCACATCAATCACGAAACAGACGGAAAAAAGCAGGAGTTCGGACCCGGCCGCTCGTTTTCCGATATCCGAAACGATATCACCCGGGGTGGGGATCGTCTGGAACGCCTGATGGAAAAAGATTTCTATCCGGTGTTTACACCCCCCTGGAACCGCTGCGACCGTAAAACCCTCGAAATTCTCATGGATCTTTCATACCTTGCGGTTTCCCGGAGCCATGGAAGCAAACCGGCACCCCCGGACGGCTTTCCCGATATCGCGGTCAACGTGGACTTGCATACCCGCAAAGAAACCGATCCGCGATCCGGATGGAATCACGTTTTCGCCGAAATACGGCAGGCCGTCTCCAGCGGCTGCTGCGGAATCATGATTCATCATCAACGGATGAACGATGCGGCCTTTGCCTTTCTCGAACTTTTATTGCGGAATCTTTCAGGTCGCAAGCGACTGCAACTCGTAAACTTGAAAGACCTGTGTGATGCCGACCGTTCCGGCCGGAGCGTTTGAAAACCATTTCCTTAGCGTTAAATTCATGAGACCGTCGATCCAAAAAATAAATTCATTTGAACTCGATAGGTGCTTGATATATAATTCAATCAAGTTTTGCACCCTTGGTTTTTCCAAAGTATCGATTTAACCGGCGTAAACCTCAAATCACTCTCAAGAACCTTGAAATCATAACTTGAACGGATCGGCCGGAATCCCCGGCAACCTGAAAATTGTCCTTAAAAAACCATGTCTTTTGCACGGAAACGGATAAAAAACCGATAAATGCGTCACGGTTTCCAAGGGAAGGGGATTTTGCTCATGACAGACCGGTATCTTTTAGCAGATCCGGCAAAAAGAACCTCCGGTGTGAATCGGCAGGTGGTTCTTCCTTTTAAAAAGTCGCTGGAGATATCTTTCAAACAAATCCGGGTTCGTTTTTTCCGGTCTCTCATCACCACCATGAGTCTCGTGCTTGCGGTTTCCTTTCTGAGCTTTGCAAGTGTGAGCACGGATGTGGTCAACGGAATGCTGGCCACCGGGGATCCCGCTTTGCGTCAGGCACTGATCCATGCCGGTTATGATATTGAACCGGACGCGACCAACGTCGGAAGCAGCCCCAAGCAGCGCTGGATTATCATTCTATCCCTGCTGGTTTGCGTTGTGGGAATCGTAAATGCCCAGCTCATGGCAGTGACCGAGCGCTTCCGGGAGATTGGAACCATGAAGTGCCTCGGAGCCCTGGACCGGTTCGTTCTGAGATTGTTTTTACTGGAAGCGGCGATGCAAGGGCTGACGGGAGCCGGTGCGGGCGCTGTGATCGGCGCGGTTTTTTCCCTGATCAACGCGACTCTGATCTTCGGCACCGTCGCTGTTGGAAACGTATCCTGGGCACAGGTCGCACTATCGGTAATCCTTTCCGCAGGCGCGGGATGTCTGTTGAGTCTGGCGGGGGTGTTTTATCCGGCGGTTTTAGCCGCAAGAATGCAGCCGGTGGAAGCCATGCGCATTGAACAGTAGAAACTTTTGGATAATGCTCCCTTTCGCCCGATTTCCGCGTCCGGCTTAAATTTTAATCCTAGAAATACGGTATGTATTCCCGTGGTTAAAAATTATCGCCCTCCTTGAACTTGAACGAAAGCGAGCATTTTTCAAAAGTCTCGCAGGCATAGGCCGAAAAACCGAAAAAAGAATCTTGTCGGGCTCGGTGCGGAGAAAAAAACCATGGCTTCCGTTCATCATATCGTTCGTGTGTCCAAGGTGACAAAGACCTTTCACCTTGGAAAAGTGAAGGTCCAGGCCTTAAAGGGTGTGGATCTGAATATTGCCGCGGGCCATTACATCTCCATCATGGGGCCTTCCGGATCCGGCAAGAGCACGCTTTTCAATATGATCGGCGGCCTGGATAAGCCGACAACCGGAAAGGTATTTATCGACGAGGTGGACATCGCGCAGCTCGATGCTTACGAGTTGGCCTGGCTTCGGTGCAGGAAGATCGGCTATATCTTTCAGACCTTCAACCTGATTCAGGTCATGACCGCGCTGGAAAATGTCACCCTCCCAATGATTTTCTCCGGAATGCACAACGACGCGGCGACAGAAAAAGGAATCCGCCTTCTGAAACTGGTGGGGCTGGAAGACCGGTTCCTTCACAAGCCGTTTGAGCTTTCCGGCGGACAGCAGCAGCGGGTTGCCGTGGCAAGGGCCCTGGCCAACGATCCTGCAATTATACTGGCGGACGAACCGACGGGAAACCTTGACCTGAGTACCGGAGAGGAAATCATCGCCCTTTTGAAACTTTTAAGCCGGGAAAGGAAAGTCACGGTCATTTCCGCCACCCATGACATAAAGATGCTGAACGTTTCGGACCAGGTGGTCTGGATCCGTGACGGACGAATCGAAAAAATCGATGAGCGTGAAGAGCTTTCCATCTCGGTGGGACGGATCGGCGTCCGTGAATAATGCACCGGAAACAAAAGCATGAGCCGCCGTTTCAATCGTCATCGGACCGCCGGGCAACAAGACAAGAAGCCTATTAACCATTTCCGGTTGCTGCACTTTCGGGTTGGGTAAAAAATCATGGCAATCCTTTTTGCTTCCATCGCCGAAAAAAATAGAAAAACGACCTTGCAACCGTGGGTCTCCCTGTTTTTTTTGCTCGTCCTTTTTATATCCCTACCGGCACGGGCACAGGTCCCGCGGTCAGAGGATCCGGTGGAAGTCATTCATACCCTTGCATCCCTGGAAGACCGGAGCACCGGAACTTCCGGATGTGAAGCCGCCGCAGCCTATATTAAGCAGCAATTCCTGCGGCTTGGAATCAATCCGGTCGAATCGCATCGCTTTTCCCTGCCCATCCTCCGGGATAGCGGAAGCATACTCTTTCTGCCGGAACGGAGACTCAAAATCGCATTGAATCCCATGCGGGTCAATGCCGTCTCACCGGGTACCATCGGGGCGGAAGGGGTGGAAGGTCCTCTGGTTTACGTCGGTTCGGGCGAATTGAATCAATTCGACGGCAAAGAAGTGGAAAACGCCGTCATCCTGATGGATCTGGATTCCGGCAAAAATTGGCAGCACGCGGCCATGCTCGGCGCAAAAGCATTAATTTATGTGGATCGGGGCCCCACGCCCAAAACCTTCTTTGAAGACAAGATGGAGCTTTCCCCCATCCGCTTCCCTCGATTCTGGCTTCCTTTCTCAAAAGCACGGGAACTTTTCGGCGATTTCGAATCCGCCCCGGACGGCCGGGTCGACACCCGAATCCGTCTGACTTCCGACATGACATGGCAACCGATCATCGGGGAAAACATTTACGGCCTGATTCCCGGAACCGACCCGGTGCTCCGGGACCAACTGGTAATGGTGGAAGCATTTTATGACAGCACCGCGATCGTTCCGGGGCGGTCGCCGGGAGCGGATGAAGCCTGCGGCATTGCCGCTCTCCTGCACCTGGCAAACCATTTCAGGAAAAATCCGCCGGGCCGCTCCGTCCTTCTCGTGGCCACCTCGGGTCATGCCCAGGAACTAGCGGGTATGCGCGAACTGATCTGGAGTCTGGATATCCGGCCCAGAGATCTTCGCAAAATGCGCAATGAACTGGAAAACGCGGCAACCCGTTCCCGCGGAAACCTTGAAATCCTGAAAAGGATGTATCCTTCCGCCTCGATCGGCAAGGAACCCTCCGGCCGATTAAAAGACGCTTTGGAAGACCGCGTCAAAACGGAAGTAGACAAAATATCCCGCCGGCTGATGATGCTTCGCCTTCAGGAAATGGAGGAAGCCGACCCGGATCGGATCCGGGAACTGACCCATCGCCGCCTACTCCTGCGCCGCCTTGGCTGGAAAACCGATTACGCAAGTCTATCCATGGAAGAAAAAAAGCTGCTGGACGAATTGGTTCCGGCGGCGGTAAAGGACCACGAAGCGGTTCTCCGGGATGCCGAGCAGCAACTTCAACTTCTTGCGAGCGCCACCCGTTTTCGCTCTCTGGTGAAAGACATGGATCTCTCGGCGGCCGTTTCCCTCCATCTTTCCAGTCACGGCGATGGAATCGGAGCTTTTAATCAGGGATGGCTTTATCCGTTGAAACCGGAAATCAGCCGGATCGAAGCATACAGCGCCCTGGATCAGGTCCTGCGGGATGCGGCATCGCAAACGGAGCCGGCCCAGGATTCTTTTCCGTTTCTGGATACACTTCGTCCGAGCCGTCTCCGTTCCTGGCAGGATTATTTCTTCGATCGCCCGGCATTGGGCGGAGAAGTCAGCGCCCTGGCAGGGTATTTAGGTGTGAGCCTGGTAACGGTCGATGATGCGAGGCCGATGTGGGGAACCCCTTATGATTCGGTTGAAAAGGTGAATCCGGAGGGAGTCCGGAACCAGTGCATCCTTGTCGGCCGCCTGGTACAATCCCTTGCGCGGGCTCCCCGGCTGCAAACCGGGAATCTCCCCCGAATGGGGTTTTCAAACGTTACCGGACGCGCCAAATTTCTTCGCCACGGCGAACTTTTCGCCGACCAGGCCGCACCCGGGACCGTCATTCTCGCTTTTCAGGGTCCCGGGCGATATCATGCGGTTGCGGATGAAACGGGAACCTTCCGGATCAAGGGAGTGGCGGATAAAAAGCATGTCTGGGACAAGGTGATTATCGAGGGCTACCGGTTCGATCCGGCAGACGGATCGGTCGCGTGGGCCATTGACAAAAGGCAGACCGGCAAGCATGCCTATCGGGTGAAAATGGATCGAAGGTCCATGGAGACCGATCTGGTGATGTTTGCCTGCAAGGAGAGCACGGTTTTCAACCTTCTCGAACCTCGAAGTTTTCGGTACATGACCAAGATCGACATCATTGACGGTCGAAGGAAGCTCTTCCGTTGCGATATTGGTACAGCAGGATCGATACCCGCTCGTCCATTATCGATTCAATCTATCTGGAACCCGGAACACCCCTGAAAATGACCCTTTCCGATACGGTTCTGCGAAACAAAATGATCCTGATCAACGCCGGCGACACGGCTCCGGAAGGCATCGGGTATCGCATCGAGAAATGGCCGTTTATCTACCGGACCGGGTTCCGGACGGCGCGCGACATGTGGGCGCTTCTCGGCCCTCGAATCGACAATCTTGAAAAACGCGGCATCTTCAATGAGCGGATCCGCGGCTTTCAGCAGGAAGGAGTCGGGGCCTTGGAAGAAGCTGAAGAGGCTTTAACCACTCGAAATTACAGCCGTTTTTCGGAAGCCGCTTCGAAATCGTGGGCGCTGGCGATCTGGGTTTACGATGATGTGGAAAAGACCCAGAAAGACGTCCTCTTCGGGGTCCTGTTTTATATCGCCCTTTTTGTTCCCTTTGCCTTCTGCATGGAGCGCCTGGTTTTTTCTTTTACGGATATCCACAAGAGGATCATTGCATTCTGCGGCATTCTTCTTCTTCTCATTGTCGTGATCTACAACGTCCATCCCGCGTTTCAGCTCGCCTACAGCCCCATGGTGGTGATCCTGGCGTTTTTCATCATGGGGCTTTCCATGATGGTTACGCTGATTATCTTTTTCCGGTTCGAAAAAGAAATGGTTCTGCTTCAGCGACAGGCAAAACACATGAAAACTCCGGAAATCAGCCGATGGAAAGCCTTTGTAGCGGCTTTTTTCCTGGGAGTCGGCAACCTTCGACGACGTCGCCTGAGAACGGCGCTCACCTGCATCACGTTGATTATCCTTACCTTTACCATCATGAGCTTCACCTCGGTCAAGACCATGCGCCGGCATTCTCGCCTGCCGCTTCCGGAGCCGGTTCCTTACCAGGGTTTTCTTCTGAAAAATGTCAACTGGTTTGATCTTCCTTCCGAAGCACTGAACATCGTTTCAAACGCCTTTGAAAAAACCGGAATCGCGGCCCCCCGGGTCTGGTTCGAAAATGAAGACCGAACGCGTCCGACCCGAATCCCCGTGCGATTCAAGGAAAACACGTACGAGGCGCAGGGGCTGATCGGGCTGTCTTCTCAGGAAGGGATCGTCACCGGACTGGATCGGATTCTTGTGGGAGGAAGATGGTTCAGGGACAACGAACGTCAAGCGGTTCTATTGCCCGAACGGATGGCCGTCAGTTTAGGCATTGATCCCGAAAGGCCCGAAGGCCAAGTCGTTCAGTTGTTTGGCGTTCCTCATGCGGTCACGGGAATTTTTTCCGGCAGGAAATTCCAGGAATTCTCCGATCTGGACGGCGAGCCCCTGACGCCGGTCACCTTCCCGGGTGAGGTCTCCATGGAAATGCGGGAGGTGGAAATGGAAGCGCTGGAGTCGGGCGAAGATGTCCGTCAGTTTCAGGGGCGATACCAGCACATTGCGGCGGACCTTGTGGTGATTATACCGCATCAGGCGCTCCTTGCCGGAGGCGGACATCTGAAGGCGATCGCCGTTCGTCCATTGACCGAAACGCCGGTTCAGGTTTTGGCGAAACGACTCGTGGACCGCTTCGCCCTCAGCCTTTTCAGCGGCGAACCGGATGGCGCGTTTCTTTATCAAGCCGGGGACACATTGAGTTACAGCGGCGTTCCCAATGTGATGATCCCTCTGGCCATTTCGATCTTCATCGTTTTGAACACCATGATCGGGAGCGTTTACGAAAGAAAACGGGAGATCGGGATTTACACGTCCGTGGGTCTGGCTCCCTTCCATGTTTCTTTCCTTTTTATCGCCGAGGCCCTGGCGTTCGGCGTGCTGAGCGTGGTTCTCGGTTACCTGCTGGCCCAGACGACCGCCAAGATCTTTGCCGATACTTCGCTATGGGCGGGAATCACCGTGAATTATTCATCCCTGGCCGGGGTGGCGGCGATGATTCTGGTGATTCTGGTGGTGCTGGTTTCCGTGATTTATCCTTCCAGGGTGGCGGCGGAAATCGCCATGCCCGATGTCCAGCGATCCTGGGAGCTTCCCGCTCCCCGGAACAACATCCTGGAAGTCACGCTCCCTTTCCTGATGAAGTACGGGGAACACCGCAGTATCGGCGGATTTCTTTTCGAATATTTCAGCGAATACCAGGATGTCTCCCATGGACTTTTTTCAACCGCGGACAGCCGCGTTTCTTTTCAATGCCTCACCCTCCCGGAAGATGCCGCGCTGAAATCCGTGCTGGCCGAGGAGGCCTGCTGCATAGAGGAATGTGTCGTGATTCACTCCAAGGTCTGGCTGGCCCCGTTCGATTTCGGTATCATGCAGGATTTAGAGGTCAGCTTCTGCCCGGCCAGGGAAGAGGCGGGGTTTCTGGAAATCACGGTACGCCTGGAGCGCAAATCCGGGGAAGCTGACGCCTGGATGAGAATCAACAGGGCTTTCCTGCACGATCTTCGGAAAGAGCTTTTGGTATGGCGTTCCCTGGACGAATCGGCAAAAGAACAATACGATCGGTTGATCGAGTTGAAACAGGAAGAACTGAAGGGATCGGACCGCCGGTGAAAAAAAAGACGATCGAAAAAACGAACGCTCCTCTCGCCAACGGATTTTCCGGAACCGGTGGCGCGGGAAACCCTGCCCGACCGATCCGGCTGCGCGCCGTTATTCTGGGCATCCTCCTTGCCGTGACGATCTGCGCCGTCACACCGATCAACAACATTTATCACCAGGCGACCCCTCTGGGTGGAGGACATTTCCCGCTGGCTCCATTTTTTATTCTGTTCTGGCTCACCGTCATCGTCGGCGTGCTTAAAACGATTTTTCGTACCGGCTCCTGGCTCTCCGGAAAAGAGCTGTTACTGATCTGGATCCTCATGGTCCTTGTATCGGGAATCGCCTATACCGGTCTGGCCCGCACTTTTTTCGTCAATCTTACCGCGCCCTTTCATTTTGCAACCGTTGGAAACCGTTGGGAAGAAATTCTTCAACCGCTCCTTCCGAAGGCGTTGTATCCCCAGAGCGGCAAAGCCATTGAGGAGTTATATAACGGCTTTTCCGAAGGACGCCGGATGGGGTGGACGGCGATACTCCGGAAAATTCCATGGCACGCCTGGCTTCCGCCGCTTCTTGTATGGGGCGGCTTTATCCTTCTCTGCTATTTTGTCATGCTTTGCCTCGTCAATATTTTCAGCCGGCAGTGGCTTCACAATGAACGAATGAATTTTCCCCTCCTCCGGGTTCCCGAGCTGATGGAGGATGCGATCGACAAACGCGGCCTGGGCCGCTTCCTGTCCAATCGCTTTCTTCTGGCCGGTCTGTGCGTTCCTGTTTTTCTTCATCTGGTGAATGGCCTGAATTTTTATTACCCGGCGGTTCCCCAGATCCCCACCTTGATTCTGGCCGGTCCCTATTTCCCGAAATACGGCCTTCTGTCCGGGTTTCAAAAACTCAAAATTTATATCTACCCGGCATTCATCGGTTTTGCCTTTCTGACCTCCCGGCAAATCTCCTTTTCCTTCTGGTTTTTTTTCATTCTGGGAAGTCTTTTAATCGGGCTCCTGAGCATTCTCGGCTACAGCATCCCGGAGGCTGCGTTAGGCATCACTTTCGGCCCGACCCTTGCCCGTCCCGAAGAAACCCAGATGATCGGGGCCTACGGGGTTTTTTTCCTTTTTATCCTCTGGCTGGCCCGGCACCATCTGCTGGATGTCATACGGCAATCCTTTCGTTTTGAAAAATCCGTACATACGGAGACGGAATGGTTTTCAATCCGTCTGTCCTTCTGGGGTTTTGTTGCCGGAATTTTCGGAATCATCCTATGGTGTTATTATTTCGGTATGTCCTTTTGGGGCTCCTTTCTACTGGTCGGCGCATTTTTCATGATCCTGCTGGTTGCCAGCCGGGTGATTTGCCAGGGAGGGATCGCCTATTTCACTCTCACCGCCGCTCCCATCGATGGGCTGCTGGCTTTTTTGGGGCCGGGTTTTTTCACCGGAATCGGCATTCTGATCGCCGGTGTCGTCCAGAAGGTTCTATTTGTTGATCTCCGGGAGGCGCTGATGCCGTCCCTGGTTCATGCGCGCGAAATCACTCGAAAGATGGCAAACCGCCGGATGATATTCGGCGCCGTATTGATTACCCTGCTGGCCGGGGTAGTGGTGTCTTTTCTGGCGATGCTTGCGCTCTGTTACAAATTCGGCCTCCGGGAGCTGCAAATGGAATGGGAGACACGAACCACCCTGGCCGTATATGAAAACATCCACACCCTGATCGAATCGCCTGTGGAGGCCGGCCAATGGGTTCGAATTTTCACATCGGTCGGAGCGCTTGTCATGCTCGTTCTGGTGATCTGCTATCATCGGTTCTACTGGTGGCCCATTCATCCCATCGGTTATTTGACCGCCTACAGCTCGGCAATGTGGATCCTGTGGTTCAGTTTCTTTTTGGGATGGCTGTTCAACGCCGTATGCATGCGATACGGAGGAGTGGTTTTATTTAAAAAACTTCGCTATTTTTTTGTCGGATTAATCATCGGAGATTTCCTGATGGGCGGCCTGTGGGCCCTGATCGGACTGTTCGGATACGCGAGCTATCAGGTGCTTCCCACCTGACAGCAGCGCGCGTCTCCGGAAAAAATCATAGAGGCGATGGATCCGACCGCAAAACAACCGGCTTGAAACCATCGAAAACAAAGGCCTCGATACCCAACGGGTGACGGAACGGATTCATGTACGAAGACAAGGAATTACAGGAATACAGAGACCTTTTAAAGACCCCGGATCATTTCGAGGAAGGATTTGACTGGAAAACCATTGTAGGGGCGGTCTTTATCGGTTTTCTGATGATGCCCGGCAGCATGTATCTTCAGTTGGTTATCGGCACCGGGATCGGTCCCGCGGCAAGATGGGTGACAATCATACTCTTTGCGGAAATCGCGAAGCGATCCTACACGGAACTGAAGCAGCAGGAGATTTTCCTCCTTTATTATATGGCGGGAGCGGCTCTGGCATCGCCGTTTCAGGGTCTTTTGTGGAATCAGTATCTGGTCCAGTCCGATGCGGCCAAAATGCTGGGGTTGACCGAATTCATACCCACCTGGGTGGCACCCTCCCCGGAGTCCGACTCCCTCGTGGAACGGACCTTTTTTCACCGGGATTGGCTGATACCCATTTTATTGCTGGTCGGATCCCAGATTATCCAGCGAATCGACCAGTTTGGGCTGGGATACGGGCTGTTCCGGATCACCTCGGATGTTGAAAAACTCCCCTTTCCCATGGCACCGGTCGGAGCCTTGGGAACCATGGCGCTGGCCGAGTCCACCGAGGAAAAGCAGAAGAGCTGGAAATGGCGTATTTTTTCCATCGGCGGAATCATCGGACTGGTTTTCGGCGGGATTTATGTCCTCCTGCCCACCGTATCCGATCTTATTTTCACCGAACCGATCCGTCTGATTCCGATACCCTGGGTCGACCTGACGCGGCACACCGAGGAAATTTTACCCGCAGTGGCTACCGGAATTCAGCTGGACCTGGGGCTTCTGTTTGTCGGAATGGTCCTGCCGTTCTGGGCGGTGATGGGCGGACTCATCGGGCTCGTGATCACGATCGCGGCAAATCCATTCCTGTATCATCACGGCATCCTCACGCGCTGGCATAAGGGAATGGAAACCGTCGATACGGTCTTCGCGAACAACTTCGATTTCTACATGAGTTTCGGTATCGGCCTGGGGCTCGCGATCGCCGCGGTCGGCATATGGTCCGTGTTACGCTCCCTGGGACAAAGCGGTTCAGGCCAAAGAAGAAATTTTAAGGATCTGCTGAAACCACCACCGGGCCGGGGGGATTTCAATTTCTGGATTTCAATCGGAATTTACGTGTTCTCCACGCTTGCCTATATTGCGCTCTGCGTCTGGCTGGTTCCTAATTTTCCCTGGATTTTCTTCCTTGGATATGGTTTTGTCTATACACCGCTCGTATCCTACATCACGGCACGCATGGAAGGAATCGCCGGGCAATTCGTCAGCCTTCCACTGGTCCGGGAGGCCAGCTTTATCGCCGGTGCGAAGTTCTTCGGCTATCAGGGTATCGAAATCTGGTACGCGCCGATTCCGATACATAATTATGGGGAGGCGACGGTCCACTTTCGCCAGATCGAACTCACCGGCACCAGCATACGGGGAATCATTAAGGCGGAAATCGTGGTTTTTCCGGTGGTCATGGTGGCCAGCCTCCTTTTTTCGCAGTTCATTTGGCGTTTGGCGCCCATTCCCTCCAGCAGTTACCCTTACGCCCAGGAACTCTGGCATCTTCAGGCGCTGAACACCCTGTTGATGCAGACTTCCACTCTGGAGGGGGATTCTCTGTTTTTTCAGGCATTGAATGCAGGCTATGTTTTTTCCGGGCTTGGTTTCGGCCTGCTGGCCTATGCACTGCTGAACCTCCTGGGTCTGCCGATCCTGTTGATTTACGGCGTGGTTCGAGGCCTGGGTCAGAGCACCCCGCACGGGCTTATTCTGGAAGTCGTGGGGGCGTTCCTGGGACGTTTTTTCTTTTTGAAACGTTACGGCACCATGTGGCGCCAGTATGCCCCGGTTCTTCTGGCCGGCTTCTCCTGCGGGATGGGTCTGACCGGTATGTTTGCAATGGGTTTCACGCTCATTCTCAAGTCTCTGGGGCGGCTGGCATATTAGCATGTTCGATGCCCGGATTTTCTTATTGGCACGAAAAGGAGAGCGTTATGAAAATCATGGGATTCTTTCTTATTACGATCGGCTGGATCGTCATCCCCTGCATCGGCCTTGCACAGGCGCCGCACCAAATCGGCGGATTCGCCCTGGGTAAAAATATCTCCGACTACCGGGACAAGATCCGGCCCCATTCGGATTTGCCGATTCGCCGCATGGAATATCTCCGGGAAACGGAGACCCGGGCGACGGAGGGTTTTCAATACGGCGTGGTCTGGTACGGAACCTGTTCGATTCCCGGGAGAATCGTCCGGATCAAGCTAAAATACGCCGATTCCAGCAAATGCTTTTTCGATACCCTCCTGAAAGAGTTCAACAAGCGCTTCGGAAAACCTTCCGAATGGCGGGGAGATCCCTTTAATGTGGTGATCGCCTGGAAATGGTCATTTACCGACAGTGAAAACCATTCGATCAGCCTCATCCTGTATCATAACACCAAGGACGAGGAAGAGAAGAGAGGCAACGTGGTAAAGCTTACCAATTGGAGCCGGATCGACGAAGAGCGTCGATGTTTTGAAAAAAAGCACCCCGAACCGGAAGAGGAATACCCGGCCCGCCCTGAACCCCGGGGCCGGTCCCCGGTGGATTGGGAAACATTGATCCCTCGATAGCCTTTTATCATAGAGATCCGATGAAAAAACCAGATTCGATTGGCTGGAAAGATGTCGCATGGAATGGAATCCGTTTCCAGGCCCCCCTTGACTGGGAGATCGGAAGGATCGGGATCCGATACCTGATGCTTGAAAATGATACCGGCCCGGTTCTGGAAATCAAATGGGGACCGGTCCGGGGACATTTTTCGCATCGAACCCAGCTGCGCCGACTGGCCCGCCTGCAAAAAAAGCGGCTTGGAACATCCGTCACGGCAACACCCCTTCCCCCCGCATGGAAAGAAGCTTTGAGTGCGTATCAGATTTTCGGATTTTCCTGGGCCGGAGAAACCATTGCAGGCAGCGGGGTGATTTCCTATTGTCCATCCTGTCGCAATGCCTCCCTGATCCAGTTCTACCATAAAGATTTCCGGACCGTGGGAAAAACAGCGCAACGGCTTTTAGCCTCTTTCCGGGATCCTTGCCGGAACGAACCGGTTCTCTGGTGTATTTTTGACATCCGCGCGGTAATTCCGGAAAAGTTCCGACTGGTAAGTTACCGCTTCGAACCCGGAAAATTCGAACTGATATTTTCCGCCAAAGGTCAAAAAATCACCCTGTATCGGTGGGGGCCGGCATCGGTTTTTCTCTCTCGCCGGGACCTCATCCGGTTTGCCGAAACGATGGTCCGGCTCCCCCCGGGAGAACCTCAGGATGCAATCCCGACCGGCCCAAAAGCAATCGAATGGGAGGAATCCCCATCCCCGGCTTCCCTGCGGAGGTGGTGGAATCCCATGAAAGCCAAATCGGTGTTTCACCGATTTCGAATATGGCACCTGGAAGAAAAAAACCGAATCCTGGGGATCCAAGCGGAAGGGAAAAAGCCGTTTGATCCCTGTATTTTTGAAAAAATCTGCGCCGAATATGAATCTGTTTAAAATCCATCGCAAGGAAACTCGAATATCCCGGACGGAAGCGCTTCAATGCACACCGGTGAAAAACATGCATGTCGCGGAGGAACGCCTGGAGACCGGAGAAATCCTCCTGTCTTATCCGGTAACGTCTCGTCCCTGGATCGCCGGTCTGGCAAAACGATTGGGTATTCCTCAGGATTCGTCCCGGCTGAAAAAACTGCAGCTGGATATCCTGGGAACCACGGTTTGGGATATGATGGACGGCAGGCGCACGGCATCTCAGATCATTCAAGCGTTTGCCGAAAAATATCGGTTGTATCCGAAAGAATCGGAGGTGTCCGTAACCCGGTTTTTACGTGAGCTCGGAAAACGTGGACTGATCGGCCTGCGCTGATGGACCGGCTACGGATCGTTTCCTGAATCATGCGTTGCGAAAACCTTCGGATTCATAATCAAGATCGATAGATATTGAGGTGTTTCTTTCGGGTCTTTTTGCGTCTTGAGTGAACGAAGCGAATAGGTGTGAAACAAAAAACTTCGATCAATCGATGCCGCCATCCACCGTTTCTCTCCGGGTGAAAAAATCGGGGCGGTTTTTCATCCGGCCTGAAAACAGATTTCTGGCCATGACTGTTTTTTCCACATCCTTCACCCGAATTCGGCCCACCGCCTCAAAACCGAAGGATTGCCGGTACCAGCGGGCCATCCGGTGGGTAATCAGCCAGATGCCGGATCGTTGCCGCTCCCGGGCCCACTCCTCCCAACTCCGGACCAGACTCCCCCCGATGCCTCTTTTTCGAAAATCGGAATGAACGAAAAGCCCGGTCGCGCAGGCAAACCCCCGGAGAAGCTCTTTTGTTGAAAGCGGCAGATGGATCGGTGATTCGGCCTCTTCCATGAGGCAAGTGAAACCCAGCACCATATCCGATTTCACGGCAATGAAAAGATCCCGATCCGGTTTGCGTACATAGCGTTTCAGCTTGTCCCGCAAAGCTTCCTGACGCCGGAAATTCATGAGGCACCCCAGTTTCGCGATCGCCTGTTCGATATCTGCGTCCGTCGCTTTTTTTAACCGCCATTGAAAATTACCGGGCAAACGATCCGGCGTCATGGCAATCTCCGCTCTTTTCTCAGCCATCGGCTCATCGCAATCAACCGGTTAAAAATGGTTCACCGCTTCATCCAGCGTTGGAAAAATCGGGATGAAAGAATCAAAACCGGCGATTTCAAAAACTTCCCGGATATAGCTTTCCATGGAGCAAAGCAGGATTTTTCCGCCGGAGTGTTTGAGTTCCTTTGCCGCCTTCAAAATGACCCGTAAGCCCGCGCTGGAAACATAATCCAGCGTCTCGAAATCGATGATCATGCTTCGGGATCCGGATTGAATGGCTCCGAAAATTTTATTTTCGAATTCCTGGGACGTATTTGAATCGAGGCGGCCTTTCAGCCGAAATATGGAAACGTTATTCCGCATGGTTTCGATGATCTCTATTTTTTGCCTTTCCACTATCCGGAATCCTTTCTTAAAAAAAGATGGTGTTCCCTTGGGAAACCGCGGGAACCGGTACGGTCGGCCGACTCAAATAACGGATTTCTTCAGAGTCAGGATGTTTTTATTCCCGCATCTTACATAGTCGATATGATCCATGAAATGTTTTGCCAGGTAAACCCCAAGGCCACCGATTTTTCGGTCTTCAAGGGCGCATTCCAGATCCGGCGTTCGTGCGCAAAGCGGGTTAAACGACATTCCGGTGTCCTCGATTCGAATTACCATCATACCCTTTTCATGGGAAAGAAAGAAGCCGATCCGGTGTTCGTCATCGTTATCATAAGCATAGGTGACAATATTGGTAAAGATTTCCTCCATGACGAGATTGATCTCAAAAATCGCCTTCCTGGAAAGCCCGACGGATTGTCCGAAATTTTTCAGATTGTCGTGCAAAGCTTCCAGTTCCGAAAGACGGTTTGTAAGCTCAAAAAAAACCTTATCATCGCTCATCCGCAAACTTCTCCGGTTGCGTACCCCGAATGGAAACGGAGTACGGATTGAACCGACGTTCGACTCAAATCAGACTTACACCCAGGTTCCTTCGGCAGTCATTGCAGCCCATGGCATGGCTTAGAAAAAACTTTCTTTCCCAGTCACGAATCCCTTTGATGACGGACTGAATGATTTTCGGCATGATTTCAGGATAGCGTTCAGCGGCCTTTTTGAATTTTTCCCGGGTCAGGATCAGACAGGTTGTGTCGGTCAACGTCTTCAGAGAAAAAAGCCGCGGCATATTTCCCAGCAGGGAAAGCCCGCCCAGAAACTCACCTTCCTCCACATGGCGAACCACGTGATCGGTGTCTTCTTCCGAACAAACCAGCCCGGCTCTTCCTGAAACGAAGTAAAAAGCCCGACCGTCATCATCACCCTGCTGAAAAAGATAATCACCCGCCTTAAAGTCTTCCCGGGCACACAGGTAGGCAAGCACCTTGACGATTTCCAGAGGCATCGTCGAGAAAAAATATATTTCACGGATAATGCCGAGATTTTGTTCGAATTCGCAGGATACGCAAACGTTATCTTTTCCCGGTGGCAAGCTCATAAAGCATTCCTTTCCCGGCCATGAGTTCATCGTATGGCCCGATCTCAACAATTTTTCCGGCCTTCAGAACCGCAACCCGGTGGAAGTTCTTGATGGTATCCAGACGGTGCGCAACCGCGATCACGGTGGCCCTTCCTTTCCATCGCGTCTCAATGACGCTCTGTATACGTGCCTGAGACTTATTATCCAGCGCCGAGGTGGCCTCATCAAGGATCAACACCGGAGGCGCCTTGAGAAAAGTTCTTGCAATCGCCAGTTTCTGGCGCTGTCCCCCGGAAAGCTTGTCCCCTTTACTGCCTACCTGATATTGCATCCCGGTTTTAACAACGGTTTCCAGGAGATCCTCCTCGACGAGGACCTGAACAATATTCCGGTCAATTTCTTCCAGCGCATGGGGAGCGCCGGTTTTTGTCTTTCCGAATAAAATGTTGTTCATCAGGGTCTGAGAGTAAATATAATCGGATTTTCGAAAAAAGGAAACCGCCTCGGGATCAAAATCGGAAATCTTTTCCCGGAACAGGGCACGACTTTCCAGGATAAGATTTTCCAACATCTCGGAAAAGGGGGCGATTTTGTGCCTGCCGGGGGTAAAACGCAAGGCGAGCGCTAAAAGCTTCTCCTTATCCTCGGATGAAATCTCCTGGTGTTTTCTTTTTCTCAACCGATCGACAAGTGCTTTATATCCATCCAGTTCATCCGGTCGGATCGGGCTCTGTTCAAAAAAGATTTCGTCCGGTGGAAGATCGCCCAAAATATCCACGACGGTTTTGGCAAGTTCATCCCCCAGGTCGAAAAGGGGTTTGTAAAGGTCGACGTCTTCCAGAAACTGACGGAAATATTTGCTGCGAAGCAGTTTCCCTTCCCCGAAGACCTCCCGTTTGGGAGTTCCAAAGGTGATATTCTCAAAGATGTTTGAATAATAAAGATATTTATTCTCATCGAAAAACTCCACGGAATCGGCAAGCGCTTCCCCGAAATTACGCTGAAATTTTTCTCGAACCCGGACAATCCGGTATACGAGTTCTTCGTCTTGATCCGGAACCAGAAAGGCGTTCAGCCCGAAGCGCAGTACGTCTACGAAAATTCCGGTCTGCTGAAGAATTTCGATCATCTCATCGAGAGTCGGCAAGGATTCTCGATCCGCCGTTCCGCTTCCCCTGTTCCTTGCCATACAGGAATATAGGAGATTCTCCTCAAAGGTTCCGGAAAAAATAAAGGGGGCCTGGGCCACAAAACCGGTATTGTAAACAATATCTCTTTTTGAAAGCTCTGAAACCTCTTTTCCGCCGATCCACACGTGTCCGCCGGTGTACTTATAAAGCTGATTGAGGCACTGGGCCAGGGTGCTTTTCCCGCTTCCGGAAAAACCGACCAGCGCCAGATTCTCTCCGGGCTTCATGGAAAAGGTGATACCGTCGAGTAACCGAATCCCCCCTTCAACGGTGAAAGACAGGTCCTTGACTTCAATGCTCCCCTCTAGTTGATAAGGTTCGCGATCTTCCGGTTCCAGCGCGTATTCCGGTTCGAAATCAAAATATTCCATGGTCCGGTAGTATCCCACCGATGAATCCTGATAAGCCTGGTAGAATTCAATAAGCTCTTTCCATGGATCATAAAGTTTTTCCTGGGCGGATAAAAACGCGACCAGCGCGCCGAGCTCGAGTCGACCGTTGATGGCAAGGTATCCGCCAAGAATAAAAATAAGAAAGGGGCTCAGGCTGCTGAAGAAATTATTGGAAGTTTTGATACCGTATCGGTAGAGATTCCAAACGATTCTGATTTTCATCAGTTTATCGACCAGATCTCCATATTTCCGGTTTTCGATACCGAAAGCTCCGTTACTCTGGATCTCGTGGATTCCGGTAATCGATTCGGCGATTTTGCTTGCCAGATCCCGGGTTGTATCCACTCGTTTCTTGTTGGCGGTGTTGGCACGCTTCTGCAGCAGCGGCAGGAGAAAAAGAACGACCGGGTAAATGGACAGGGAAACGAACCCCAGGATCGGATTCAGCCATACTAAATAACCGGCGAAGGCGATCAGGGTCAAAATGCTGGTTACCGGAACGGCTACCGCATTCCCCGCGAAATCTCCCGCGGCGGCCAGCTCGGTAATCAGAGATGAAACCACCATGCCCGGTTGGGTCTTCCTGAAAAAATCGAGTGGAAGCGTCAGAATGTGACCGTACAACTCTTTTCTCATCCTCGCCGATACTCTCTGACCGATAAGGGTCTGCATAGCGTTGATAAGGTATTTCAGCCCGCCCGCAACGACAACGGCTGCCAGGTACAAGCCGCAGTAGAAAAACAGCAAATCGATTTTCCGCAAATTGATGGCTTCGTTGACGATTCTTTTCTGCATTTCCAGAGGCAGCACCCGGATCAGCACCGTGATGATAATGATGATCACGAGCAGTATCTGGAGCTTGTAATTGTCGGAAAACACCCATGAGTAAAGAGATCTTTTTGTTACAGGCGGCCCTGCTTTTTCCATGTTAAGCCGTTCCTCTTCGCTTCAGGATTGACGATTGGGCAAAAAAACCGGTCCGGTCCGTTGTCGGAGCAGATATCATTTCATCGCCCCGACGAACCGGGATCCTCCGCTCTAACGGCACCCGGGTGGTTCGAATTACGGACCGGATTTTCAGTTCGGATTACGAGGGGGATTTCCAATAAAAAAACGGTCGGGCCGGGAAAGGGATTCTTCGACGCCCCGTATGGGTTGCAAGATCCCGGTATCACGTCCCTTTGCGTCCACGTATCGGGACGGACTCGAATTTCAGCAACTATGCAGAAAGTCCATATACGACGTTGCGTTTCATCCTTCTTCATTGCAACGCACATGTGCGCATCCTATCCAGGGATTCGCGAGCCTTGGTTTCGTCGCTTGATTCATAGTCGTCCGGTTTATTGAGGTTTTAAAATTCTTGGGGATGGCGTCAATTATAATCCTCGAAATACCCGATGTATTTCCGTCGTAAAAATGATCGCCTTCCTTGGACTTGAACGAATTGGAGCATTTTATGAGGGTCTCGTTGCGAACAGTCGATTCAGGATTGATCGAACTCGTATGGATTGATAATAAATGGTACTCTCAAAACCGGTTTCTTGACAAGTAAAAATTGAAGAGCAAGCGGCGAGTTTGCGTTATCTGAATTTTACGACGGTCCGAAGATACCGTCTGTGAATCATGGAAGCTCCCCGTTTCATGCGGCATGAAATCTACGATCGTAAAAACCCCTGCCCGATCTTATCGTTCCGGCGAATTCTCTGCGGCAAGCCATGGAGCATGCATTCTCTTTTGTGTTTCAACCGAAGCAATCCGGATTTTATTTTGACAAAGCATATCCGGAAAGGATAAGAAAAGAACCGTTTATGGACATGTTATGGAAGTCGGGAAATTTTCATCGTCAAGTTCCTGAATGAACAGAAATCGGTTCCGGTCGGAGAACCTTTTCCTGCTGCTGTCTATCATCGAATCAGTGGAGTGTATTATGGATTTTTTCCTGTGCGTTCTTGGAATGGTGATGATCGTTGAAGGTCTCCCCTACTTTGCATTTCCCGAAAGCACGAAATCCTGGGTCAGAAAAATCATCGAAATACCGGTCGGCTCCCTCCGAAAAATCGGATTCATCCTGATGATCGTCGGGCTCTTGCTCGTTTACATCGGGAAAAGATAAGAAACATGTTTTCTCTGATGGATTACGATTATGATCTTCCGGGAGAACTGATCGCGCAGAAACCGGCGGAGCATCGAGACCGGTCAAACCTTCTGTTTCTGCGGCGTGAAACCGGAGACCTGTCTCATCACGTTTTTAATGAACTATGTGATATTCTTTCTCCGACGGATTTGCTCGTCATAAATAATACCGAAGTGATTCCAGGGAGGTTGTATGGTTGCAAGGACACCGGCGGAAAGGCGGAACTCCTGATTCTGGATTATGCCGAAGGCCGGAAAAAAATGGAAGACGGAGGAAAATTCGTTTCCCGGTGCCTGATAAAAGCATCCAAACGTCCGAAGCCCGGCTCCTCCATCTTGTTTGATCAAGATTTAATCGCAGAGGTGATTCATTTCAGGGATGGAATCCATACGGTCAGGTTTTCATCCGAAGGAGATTTTGAAGAAATTCTTTGCCGAATCGGAAGCATTCCTCTTCCTCCGTATATCCGGCGCAGCGCCGGTAACGGCGACTGCAACGACACGGTTGCCTATCAGACCGTTTATGCTTCCCGGAAAGGAGCGGTAGCGGCGCCGACGGCGGGGCTTCATTTTTCGCAAAGGCTGCTGAACGCGTTGAAATCAAAAGGGATTAAAATCGTTGCAATTACCCTTCATGTGGGGTATGGGACTTTTTTGCCGGTACGGGTCTCCGACATAAGGGATCATAAAATGTATTCCGAATGGTTTTCGATCCCGGAAGAGACCGCGGCCGGTATTAACCTGGCGAAAAAAAACGGGAGCCGTGTGGTGGCGGTAGGGACGACGTGTGTACGTACTCTTGAGTATGCATCGGATGAAAACGGCAATGTCGCCTGCGGCAACGGAAACTGCGATCTTTTCATATATCCCGGCTACCGGTTTAAGGCGGTGGATGCCATGGTAACCAATTTTCATCTGCCGAAATCCACACTTCTCATGCTCGTATCGGCTTTTGCGGGACGCAAAAAAATCCTGGATGCTTACAGGGAGGCGATCGATAAAAGGTATCGGTTTTTCAGTTATGGAGATGCCATGTATATCGCATGATACCGGATATGTTCCATTTCAGGGTGATTAAAGAATCCAAGGATACGCGGGCCAGGACAGGTTTTTTTCAGACATTGAACGGTGGTGTGGAAACTCCCGTTTTTATGCCGGTCGGAACCCTCGCCACAGTCAAATCGTTGTCTCCGGAAGAGCTTTTAAACATCGGAGTGCAAATCATACTCGGAAACACGTATCATCTGTATCTGCAACCGGGCTGCGAAATAATCGGACTTTTTTCCGGGCTTCACCGGTTCATGCACTGGAACGGACCGATTTTGACGGACAGCGGCGGTTTCCAGGTTTTTTCCCTCTCCAGGCTTTCAAAAATCAGCGAGGAGGGGGTTCGGTTTCAATCCCATGTCGATGGATCAAGGCATATGCTGACCCCTGAAAAAGCGGTTGAAATCCAGATATGCCTCGATTCGGATGTTATGATGTGCCTCGACAATTGCATCGCCTATCCCGCGGGGAGGCGTGAGGCGGAGGATGCGCTTGAACTGACCGCCCGATGGGCAAAACGATGCAAAAAAACATGGGAAGAGCATTCGCCGCGAAAAAACGCGCTGTTCGGAATTGTTCAGGGAGGCATGTTTAAAGATCTTCGCAAACGAGCCGCCGATTCGATGGCGGAACTGGGCTTCAGCGGGTACGCCCTTGGCGGTCTCAGTGTAGGGGAACCCAAGGATATCATGCTCGAAACGGTGGATTGCGCGCTACCGCACCTGCCGGATTCAAAACCAAAATATATCATGGGGGTCGGAACCCCCGAGGATCTTGTGGAACTGGTTGCTCTGGGAGCGGACATGTTCGACTGCGTTCTTCCCACCAGAAATGCCAGAAACGGTCAACTTTTCACGGGATCCGGAACAATCAATATCTGCAATGCACGTTTTAAAAATGATACCGAACCGATCGAACCGGAATGCGAATGCTACACGTGCCGGAATTATTCCAGGGCTTATCTCCGCCATCTGTTTATGACGAGAGAGCTGCTTGTCTATCGATTAAATACGATTCACAATCTCCACTTTTACATGGACCTGATGCAAAGGATCCGGACCGCGATTCGCCGGGGTGAGTTCAGTACGTTTAGAAAAGATTTTTATCGAAAATTAGAGTGCAATTAAAAATGACTCATTAACGAGAAATCGGAAAACCATAAAAAATGTCCCTCCATTTACGATTTTCCGCCCGATAACGAAAAAATAGCAGGGAGGTTGTCATGAAAGAGAAAGTTCAGGAAGCGATTAATAAGATCAGGCCCATGCTGCAAAGAGACGGCGGCGATGTGGAACTGGTCGATGTGGTAGACGGTGTCGTAAAAGTCCGCTTGAAAGGTGCTTGCGCTGGATGCCCCATGTCCCAGATGACGCTTAAACGCGGCATCGAAAAATTTCTGAAGCATGAAATTCCGGAAGTGGAATCGGTTGAATCCGTATAATCGAAAAATTGGATCCCGCCGCTTTCTATCGATAAACACGGCCGCATCGTTGTTCCTGGCGGGTTTTGAGCTGGGGAGCTTCGGGTGATACCTCCAACCGGAAACCCTTCCGCGGCACTGATTCGGAATAAATTGCATGTTAATGAACACCGGCAACGCGCGGTGTCCGTTTTTGTAATCCGAAATAAGCGCTTTCTCTCTCAGAATCGGCGGACCGAAGGCACCGCGAAAAGATTTCAATGAAAGGGGTACAAATCCCGATGGAGTGTTTTTATTTGCTTGTAGATTGTTTTATTTTTTGATATCGGAATTCCAAGCAAGGTCTTGTCCGGCTCAAACATTTTTTCGTTACGTCCGGATTCAGGAAGCGGCTTCCATCCGCAAAGGGGGCGTGGACGGGAAAGCGAAACCAAACGAAAACCGAATCGTTGGATGTTTGTATTATGTCGATAGCGAAAAATATCGAAAACAAGCTGTCCAAAGCGTCCTGGATACGCAAGATGTTCGAGGAGGGAGCACGCCTGAAGGCCTTGCACGGGGCTGAAAAGGTCTATGATTTCAGCCTGGGAAACCCTAACCTGGAACCCCCCGCAAATTTCCGGACGGCACTGAAACAAACCGTAATGTCATACGGCGGTTTGGATCACGGGTATATGCCGAACAGCGGATACCCTCATGTCAGAAAATCCGTCGCCGATTACCTTTCGGTGGAACAGCGGGTTTCAATCTCCGAAAAGGAAATCGTCATGACCTGCGGGGCCGCCGGAGCAATGAACGTCATTTTAAAAACCCTCCTCGACCCGGAAGACGAAATCATTGCGCCGTCACCTTACTTTGTCGAATATAATTTTTATGCCGAAAACCACGGTGGAAAATTGATCGCCGTTCCCTCGAAACCCGATTTCACTCTTGATATCGACGCAATTGCTTCCGCAATCAATAAAAAGACCAAGGCCGTTCTGATAAACTCCCCAAACAATCCCACGGGACAAGTCTATTCCGAAAAAAGTCTCCAAAACCTCGGGGAACTATTGAAGGAAATGGGCCGAAAACTGGACCGCACATTATACCTCATTTCAGATGAGCCGTACCGCAAGATCGTCTATGACGGAATCAAGGTTCCGAGTATCTTCACCAGCTACACGGAAAGTATCATTGCAACTTCTTATTCCAAGGATATTTCCATCCCGGGCGAACGAATCGGATTTATCGCGGTTCATCCCGGTGCCGTTTTTAAAGAAAAGATTTTAAACGGCATGGCGTTTTCCAACCGGATTCTTGGTTTTGTGAACGCGCCGGCCCTGATGCAACGCGTCATCGCCTCGGTTCAGGGTTCGTGTGTGGATATCTCCGAATATGCCGGAAAACGGGATCTTCTATGCAATGGCCTTTCGGGTTTCGGTTATGAGTTTGTTAAGCCGGCCGGCGCGTTTTATCTTTTCCCCAAAACGCCGGTTCCGGATGATATAAAATTTGTCCGGGCACTCCAGGATGAGTTGATCCTGACGGTTCCCGGAAGCGGTTTCGGGGGCCCCGGCCATTTTCGGATTGCCTATTGCGTGGATGATGATACGATCATAAATTCTCTTCCCGGCTTCGAACGGGCATTGAGAAAGTTTCGCTGAAACCGGTGCATCGGGATCGAAATCAAGGAATTTCGACTCATGATTTTCGAAAAGACCGGCGAAACGTTTTGGAAACCGATTGAACTCAACAAGTAGAATGGATAGGGTACGAAACCGATCCGGATAATTGAAACGCATATAATAAAAAAAATCGAATAACCAACTCAATGAAAGGAGACGGCAATGAAATTAATTAAAATTGATCATCTCGGCGTTGCGGTAAACAGCATTGAAGGCGTGAAAAATTTTTGGACGGACATTCTGGGGCTCAAACTTGTAGGTTGCGAGACCGTTGCGGAACAAAAGGTCTGCACCGGATTTTTCCCCGTGGGAGAAAGCGAAATCGAGCTGCTGGAATCAACGGCGCCTGACGGGCCGATCGCCAAGTATATCGAAAAAAAGGGGGAGGGGATTCAGCATGTCGCGTTTCGAGTGGAAAACATTGAAGAGGCTCTGGCGGAGCTGAAGCAAAAGGGTGTCCGGCTGATTGACGAAAAGCCGAGAATCGGGGCCGGCGGCGCCAAAATCGCCTTCCTCCATCCCAAGGCAACCAGCGGCGTACTGGTTGAATTGTGTGAACGAAGTTAAGGACCGCATGTTGCAGGAAGCCAGGAGCCGGTGCACCGCAACAGGCAGGCGGAAATCACAGACAATCGATTGAACGACACAAAGAACAAAGGAATACGCAGAAGTCATAAAATGGAAAAAAAAGAAAGGAGTATGTAATGGCACAACATCCGCAGATTAAAAAGTGGGAAGAACTTGCAAACAAAGCACTGAAGGGGAAGCCGCTCGATTCGCTGAACTGGCATACCCCAGAGGGAATAGTGGTAAAACCGTTGTACACGGCCGAAGATATAGCGGGGCTTCCATCCGCCAACACCCTTCCGGGACTGGCGCCTTTCGTACGGGGTCCGCAGGCCACGATGTACGCCCAGAGGCCCTGGACCATTCGTCAATATGCCGGTTTTTCAACGGCAAAAGACTCCAACGCATTTTACAGAAGAAACGTTGCGGCCGGTCAGACCGGTCTCTCCGTGGCATTCGACCTCGCGACCCACCGTGGATACGACTCGGATCATCCCCGTGTTTCCGGCGATATCGGCAAAGCCGGTGTCGCCATCGATTCGGTGGAGGATATGAAGGTTCTTTTCGACGGAATCCCGCTGGAAAAAATGACGGTTTCCATGACCATGAACGGCGCGGTGCTGCCGATTCTTGCCGGTTACATCGTAGCCGCCGAAGAACAGGGCGTTAAGCAGGAACAGCTTGCCGGTACCATCCAGAACGACATCCTGAAAGAATATCTCACCCGAAACACCTATATCTATCCGCCGGAACCATCCATGCGGATCGTATCCGATATCATCGGCTACTGCACCGATCATATGCCCAAGTATAACACCATCAGCATCAGCGGTTACCATATCATGGAAGCCGGAGCCAACTGCGTTCTCCAGACCGCTTTTACCCTGGCCGACGGGTTGCAATATATCCGGACCGCTCTGGATGCCGGACTGGACATCGATAAGTTCGCGCCGCGCCTGTCGTTTTTCTTCGGCACCGGCATGAACTTCTTCATGGAAGTCGCCATGCTTCGGGCCGCCCGTTTTCTGTGGCATGAGATCGTGAGCAAGTTCAACCCGAAAGACGCAAGATCCACCATGCTGAGAACTCACGTCCAGACATCGGGATGGAGTTTGACGGAGCAGGATCCGTACAACAACATCATCCGAACCACCCTGGAATGCCTGGCAACCGCCCTGGGCGGAACCCAGTCCATGCACACCAACTCCTTTGACGAGGCCGTGGCCCTTCCCTCGGATTTCTCCGCAAGAATCGCCAGAAACACCCAGATCATCATTCAGGAAGAGTCGCAGATCTGTCATGTCGTCGATCCGCTGGGCGGTTCCTATTATGTGGAATACCTGACCGATCAGGTCGTTAAAGAAGCCCGCAAGATCATCGAGGAAGTGGAACAACTGGGCGGGATGGCCAAGGCCATTGAAACCGGGATGCCGAAGATGCGCATCGAGGAAGCGGCCGCCAGAAAACAGGCCCGGATCGATCAGGGACTGGATGTCATCGTGGGTGTGAACAAGTATAAAATCGAGGAACAACCGCTTGAAAATATTCTCGAGGTCTCGGAGGCGGTCCGCGATGAGCAGATCGCAAGATTGAAAGAGCTGAAGGCCAAACGGAATAGCAATGAGGTTCGCAAATGTCTCGAAGCCATCACCAAGGCCGCGGAAACCAAAGGCAACCTGCTGGCGGCCTGCA
>Ga0116141_10000473_pt1 | contig 31702 bp, 24 predicted proteins | sample AD_UKC097_MetaG_FD_89744 | JGI IMG/M metagenome (GOLD analysis project Ga0116141, IMG submission 89744) | Active sludge microbial communities of municipal wastewater-treating anaerobic digesters from USA - AD_UKC097_MetaG | ecosystem: Engineered > Bioreactor > Anaerobic > Digestate | place: USA...
GTCGCGGTTCCACCCACACGCCGGATTTCGCGCTCCTGAAGCACGCGCAGCAGCTTGCCCTGAATGCTGAGCGGCATGGATCCGATTTCATCAAGGAAGAGTGTGCCTCCGGCGGCGACTTCGAAGAGTCCCTCCTTGTCGGAGGACGCGCCGGTGAAAGCACCCTTGACGTGTCCGAACATTTCGGATTCCAGCAGCGGCTCCGGCATGGCCGCGCAGTTGATGGCAACGAAACGGCCGTTTTTGCGTTTGCTGTAGGAGTGGATTGCCTTGGCGACGAGTTCCTTGCCGGTTCCGCTTTCCCCCTGAATCAGCACGGTGGCATCGGTCGGGGCGACGCGCTCGATCATCTCGCAGACCTTGCGCATGGCGGGACTTTCGGCCACGATGTTTTCAAACTGGTAACGAGCCTCGAGCTGGGACTTGAGGGTGACGTTTTCGGCCATGGCGTTGTTGTATTCAAGGGCGCGCTGCACGGTGATGAGCAGTTCATCCACCTTGAAGGGCTTGGTGATATAGTCAAAGGCGCCGACTTTCATGGCTCCGACGGCGGTTTCAACCGAGCCGTAGGCGGTGATCATCAGCACGGCCATTTTAGGCCAGTCCTTGCGCGCGGCCTTGAGAAGCTGCATTCCGTCAATGGGGCTCATTCGGATATCTGAAATCATGAGGTCGAAGGGTTTTCCCTTCAATTCCTCGAGTGCTTTTTCTCCGCCCAGAGCGGGAACCACTTCATACCCCTCCGCGCGGAGGAGAGTGCTCAACACACTCAAAATGCTGGGTTCATCATCAACCAAAAGAATACGCGCCATAAAGCCCTCTTATCAGATTTCGGGGTCTACGATAAGTCTGCTGGAAACACAACGCAAGCGGATTTCTCATTTTTTACAACTTGCGGGAGTTTTCGATGTCCGCGAGGATCAGTTCGGCCGCCTGAAGCGAGGCGCCACCTTTACCCATAAGCTTCTGGACCTCAAATAGATCCTGCTTCATCCGGTCATGCGCGGAGGTGTGGGACAGAAGCGGGCTGACCGCCCGTGCAATGGTATCCGGAGTGGCCTGCTGCTGAATCAGTTCCGGAACAACCGGGCAACCCGCCACGATGTTCACCATGCCGATGTGCGGAACACGTACAAGCAGGCGTCCGAGCGCATAAGTCAGCCAGGAGGTTTTGTAAACCAGCACCATCGGACAGCCGGCCAGGGCCGCCTCAATGGTTGAGGTGCCCGACTTGACCAGCGCGGCACGGGCCGTGCGAAGAACCGCGCGGGTCTTTCCCGTGACGGCCCTGAACAGATTATTCCGGGGACCGGCGAATTCCTGCACCCAGCCCGCAACCTGATCCGACGGGCAGGCGACCAGAACCGCCAGATTCGGATGCTCCACCCGAAGCTTTTCCACGGCTCCGAGCATGGCCGGAAGGATTCGGTGTATTTCCTGTTTCCGGCTTCCCGGAAGCAGCGCAAGACGGGGAGAGCCCTGCCAAGGCAGATCGGAAACCGTTTCCTCCGGCGCGTCGGTCAGGGGATGGCCGACAAAATCCACACGCAGGCCGGTGTCTTTGAAAACATCCACTTCAAAGGGAAAAATCACGAGCAGGTGATCCACAATGCGCGCGATCTTCCGAATGCGCGAGCGATGCCATGCCCAGACCTGCGGGCAGATATAATAGATCACGGGCAGGCCGGCCTTTTTCAGCTGCTCGGCCACGCGAAGATTGAAACCCGGATAATCCACCAGAAGAACAGCGTCCGGGCGGCGGCGGGCGGCCTCTTCCAGCACATGATCAAGTGCGCGCTTGAAAAAACCATAGCGTCGGAGAACCTCCGCCAGCCCCATCACGGCCATGTCCTTCACATCATAAAGAATTTCCATCCCGCACTCGCGGAGGCGGCTTCCGCCGACACCCCAGAACTTCATTTCGGGATCGCGTTTCTGCAGTTCCCGAACCACCCCGGCGGCATGCATGTCGCCGGAGACTTCGCCGGCTATGACCAGCAGGGACCGGCTCATGAACTGCCCTTCTGCACCATCGCGATGATTCGCATGGCCAGGCGCAGCGCCTCGGCCGCGTGATCCCCGCTCACCACGGGGTCCCCATGACGCGCCACGCATCCGATGAACGATTCCAGTTCCAGGGTCAGCTGGTCCCCCTTTTCGATCGGGACCTCCACAGGAACGATTCCCCCGCCCTCCCGCCGGAACATCTTTCCGGCCTGATTCTGGTAGTCGAGCGAGATATAGGCATCCTCGGAAAACACGCGGATTTTGCGCATGCGCTCGCTGCTGATCCGGCTGGCCGTGATGTTGGCCACGCATCCGCTTTCGAACAGGAGACGCACGTTGGCAATGTCTTCGGTGGGACTGAGCACCGGCACGCCGACCGCATGAATGTCCTTCACGCGGGAATTCACAAGATGAAGAATGATTTCAATGTCGTGAATCATCAGGTCAAGAATCACACTGACCTCCGTGCCGCGCGGATGAAGCCCCTCGCGCGGCGGCGGATAGGAAGCGAGGCGATGCGCCTCGATGAAGCGCGGCTTCGGCGAGGCTTCCTCAAGGAATTTCATGACCGGATTGAACCGCTCGATATGCCCCACCTGCAGGATCAGGTCCTGCTTCTGCGCCAGCGCCACGATGTCCTCCGCTTCGGCGGTGGTCGCGGCAATGGGTTTTTCAATCAGCAGATGCACCCCCGCCTTCAGCAGGACGGCGGCCACATCGCGATGCAGGGTGGTGGGCACCGCCACACTGGCGGCATCGATATTGCAGGCCAGTTCCTCCAGCGAATCACAGGCCCGGGTCTGGTGCCTGGCCGCCACCGCGGAAGCAGTCTTCGGACTGGCATCGTAAACGCCCGCCAGTTCCACGCCCGGCAGTTCGGAATAGATGCGCGCATGGTGCTGGCCGAGACTGCCCACGCCCACCACACCGACCCTGATTGTTTTTTTCGGCATACTTCGTCCTTTCAGTCCATGGCGACAGCCGTCATCGAGAGGCCCATCCGGTCGGCTTCGGCAATCACCTTCTCGCGCTCAAGAAGAATGGTCCGGCCTGCCTCCAGGGCGACACAGGATATTTTCGCTTTGCGCAGCGTCTTCAGAGTGCGCAAACCAATTACGGGAATGTCAAAACGCATGTCATGGCCCTTCTTGGCCACCTTGACCACCACGGCGCCCCTGCCGCCCAGCCGGCCGGCGCGCAGAATCGCCTTGTCGGTTCCCTCAAAAGCCTCCACCGCAAGAACGGTTCCCTCCTTGACCACCACCGTTTGGCCGATTTCCAGGCAGCTGGTGGCCTTGGCCACCTTCAGGCCGAGTTCAATATCCTGCTGTTCCCTCTGCGAAGGCGCCTTGCGGGTCAGCAGGCCGGGAGCCGGCATGGAGCTTTCCATGAAAAGATAAGCGGGCAGAAGTTCAACCCCGATGGAGGCCATCTCGTCCGCAAGCGCCCCGAAAATGGTGTCGGCATTTCTTTCCCGGAGCCGCTTCAGCAGATCAATCATGCGGCAGTCCATGCGAAGCTGAAAGAGATGCGTGGGCTTGATCTGCCCGGCCATGACGGCCTTCCTGACGCCGCTCGCCTTGAAGGCATCCAGCAGGGCTCCAAGGCTTCCCAGATGAACCCAGGACACCTCATCGGCCACCTGGCAGATGCGCCGGTCGGTTTCACCCCTGAAAGCGGCGGCGAACACCCGCCGCACACCCTGCTGCTTGGCGGACGCCGCAAGGATCCGGGGATAAACACCCCGGCCGGCGATGATGCCCAGTTCGTCTGTCTGAAAATCCTTCATTGCGCGCGAGTCATCCTGCCAGATCGGCACAGGGGAAACAAGCCAACGATTCAGGGAAAGAGACGGCCGGCCGCAGGCCTGCATTTTTCTGTAAGGATAGTGTTGCCCTTCTCTTGTTTTTTCTGTTATGTATTCAAGGCAAATTTTAAGGATTCATGTTCTGGCCAGGGAATAAATTGAGGATACGCGACAGCTTTACACAGTTGGCTCTGTTTCTGTGCATTGTATTCCAATTCACAGCAGGGGCGGAGTACGACATCCGCCAGATCGCAGACGAGACCCGCATCAACCGTGATCCGGTCATCAGCGGCACAGGTCTGGTGGCGTGGCAGTCGCTTTCCGGCGAAGGCACGGACAACGCTGAGTCCGAAGTGGTCATATACCAGAACGGGACCGTCAAGCCCCTGACCGAAGGGTCCGCGCTTGTGGCAGGGAACCTCAATCCCCGTGTGCATGGAAGCAGGGCAGTCTGGACTGCCGGGAGCAAGCGAGCCGAGTATGTCGCACCGCAGCCGCGTGTTCCCGCCGGCACAAACGCCGTCCCCGCAGATACCGAAACAGCGGCTGCAGCAGCCCCGGAGGAACCCGCACCGAAAAAAGAAGTTAAACCGGGAAGAGGCGGAGACAACATTGTATTCTGGGACGGGAGCGAAGTGAAAGTGCTCACCAATGACGGGCGCGACAACGCCCATCCTTCTCTTTCGGACACCACCATTGCGTGGCAGACAGACCGGCAGTGGCCGCTGGGCTGGGAAATCATGGTCTGGAACAACGGCGAAGCCACCCAGGTCACCAGCAATGAATTCTACGACATGGCGCCGCAGGTCAGCGGGAATCGTGTGGTCTGGTACGGGTGGGACGGGGAAGACTATGAAATCTTCCTGTATGATCATGACACCCGGGAAACCACTCAGATCACCGACAACCGTTATGATGACATTGCCCCTGTGATCACAGAGGATATGATCGCATGGCAGGGATTCCCCTCTGTGGAGAGCGACATTTTCGTCTGGCAGGACGGGGCCATCAAGAAACTGAGTGACAATCCGGAAGATGACTCTCATGTCCGCGCATCGGGAAAGCTTGTGGTGTGGCAGGGGTTTGACGGGGACGACTTTGAAATCTATCTGTACGACGGAGAAAAGGTGGTCCAGCTCACCAACAACAAATTCGACGATGTCGAGCCGGATGTCGGGGACGGCGCGGTCTGCTGGATGGGCTATCACAACAACTGGGACCCGGAAATTTTTGTACTGCCTTCGATTGACGGAGTGGCTGAAATGCTCACCAGCAACGACTACGAGGATCGCGACCCCAAAACCGCCGGGCGGAAAGTCACCTGGCGCGCGCGCAACGAAGGCCGGACGATGGTTTATCTGGCCGAACCGAAAGAATAAACCCGCGGCTCACGTCCGGTCGGGAACATACGGGAAAATGCAGGTCTTGCGCAGATGCGCAACAATGAGATCCGCCGCCGGTTCCGCGCCGGTCTTGTCGGCTTCAATGCGAAGCGCAGGATGCTGCGGCTTTTCATAAGGCGCATTGATCCCCGCCAGGTTGTCCACATCCCCTGCCCGGGCCCTGCGGTACAGTCCAGACTGGTCGCGGGTTTCACACCATTCCACGGGCGCATCCAGATGGATTTCCTGATAACGGTCTTTGCCGATGATTTCCGACGCCTGTTCACGAATGAAAGCGGTCGGAGAAACGAACGCGCAGATGACAAGCAGTCCGGCATCGTTCAGCATCCGCGCCATTTCCGAAACCCGGCGCAGATGTTCAGCCCGGCCCTCCGGAGAAAAATCCAGTTCGCTGCTGAGGCCCATGCGGACATTCTCGCCATCGAGAACAACGGCTGTTCCCCCGAGGTCAAACAATTTGCGCTCCAGGGCATAGGCCACATCCGTCTTCCCGGAGGCCACCAGCCCCGTGATCCATATGGTGGCGGGTTTCTGGCCGTAGCGCTCCATGCGGGCAGGCAGCGCAATGCGGCCCTCGCGGTGGTGCATTTCAGCGCCGGGTTTGCCGCGTGTCATCCGCACCGGCATCTGGCTTTCCGGCTCGCGATCCAGAATCATACCCGCCGCAACGGTGGCGTTGGAGATCGTGTCAATCAGAACGAAGCAGCCGGTACCGCGATTCTTGGTGTAGGAATCGCAGAACAGCGGACGGAATGAGGTCAGGGCCACGCGGCCAATCTCATTGAGCACAAGGCCGGACATATCGCTGGTGCGGCTGAGGGTGTTGATGTCCACCTTGTAGCGTATCTGGTCCACGCGGACCCGGCCCACCTGCGTGGTGTGCTTGATGAAATAGGACTTCCCCGGATCCAGCGGCTCATCGCCCATCCACACCAGCATCGCATCCAGATGCTTCGACACCTGCGGGACATTGTGCGGATGGACCAGCATCTCGCCGCGACTGATGTCCAGCTCGTCCTCCAGCGTCACTGCAACCGACATGGGGGCACAGGCTTCTTCGATTTCGCCATCGAAAGTGGTAATGGATTTCACGCGACTGCTCTTCATCGAGGGCAGCGCCAGGACCTCATCGCCCTTGCGAATTACACCGGAAGTGACCGTTCCGGCATAGCCGCGGTAGCTCATGTCCGGCCGGATGACATACTGCACGGGGAAGCGGAGATCCACGAGATTCCGGTCGCTTCCAATGTAGATCGTCTCCAGCAGCTCCAGCAGACTCTCCCCGTCATACCAGGGCATGCGAGCGCTGCGTGACACCACATTGTCGCCCTTCAGGGCGCTGATGGGGACGAAGCGTATATCCACAATTTTAAGCTTGTGGGAGAACGCCTCGAATCCCTCCTTGATTTCATTGTACACCTTCTCGCTGTAGTCCACGGCATCCATCTTGTTCACGGCCACCACAATGTGCGGCACGCCCAGCAGGGAAACAATGAAGGCATGGCGACGGGTCTGGTCACTGATTCCGTTGCGGGCGTCAATCAGCAGGATGGCGAGGTTGGCCGTGGATGCGCCGGTGGCCATGTTGCGCGTGTACTGCACGTGCCCCGGGGTGTCGGCAATGATAAACTTCCGCTTCGGGGTGGAAAAATAGCGGTAGGCCACATCAATGGTGATCATCTGCTCGCGTTCGGCCTTGAGGCCGTCGGTGATCAGGGCAAAATCGATTTTTTCATCCGATGTCTTTTCACGCGAGCTGTTCTTCACAGAGGCCAGCTGATCTTCATAGACATTCTTCGAGTCATGAAGCAGGCGTCCGATCAGCGTGGATTTTCCATCATCAATGCTGCCGCAGGTGGAGAAGCGGAGCAGCTCTTTTTTTTCGTTTTGCGCGAGAAATTCCTGAATGGTGCTCATGCCGTGCTCCTCAAAAATAGCCTTCGCGTTTCTTCATTTCCATGGAGCCCTCGGCATCATGGTCAATCACGCGCGTGGACCGCTCGGAAATGCGAATGGTCATCATCTCTTCAATGATTTCGGGAATTGTTTTTGCCGAAGAGCGGACTGCTCCGGTGCAGGGGATGCAGCCCAGCGTGCGGAACCGGCACATCACCTTCTCCACCTTGCCCCCCCGCGGGATCGGGAAACGGGGATCAATGGGGATCAACTGCCCCTCGCGTACGACAATCTCGCGCTCTTTTGCAAAATACAGGGGCACAACGGGAATATTCTCCATATAGATGTACTGCCAGACATCCAGTTCAGTCCAGTTGGACAGCGGGAAAACCCGGATAGATTCGCCTTTGTTGACTTTCGCGTTGTAGATATTCCAGAGTTCGGGCCGCTGGTTTTTCGGATCCCACTGCCCGAAGCTGTCACGGAAGGAATACACACGCTCCTTGGCGCGGGATTTCTCCTCGTCGCGGCGGGCGCCTCCGAAGGCCGCGTCATACTGGCCGGCCCGCAGTGCATCCAGCAGCGCCTGCGTCTTGAGCAGGCCGCAGCATTTCTGTGTGCCGTAGCCAAAAGGCTCGCAGCCCTCGTCAATGGCCGCCTGATTGGTGTGCACACGAAGCTCAAACCCGATTTTCTTTGCCATCTGGTCGCGGAAGGTGATCATTTCGGGGAACTTGTAGGTCGTATCCACATGAAGCAGCGGGAAAGGTATCTTGCCGGGGTGAAAGGCCTTCTCGGCCAGGCGAAGCATGACAGAGGAATCCTTGCCCACCGAGTAAAGCATGACCGGACGTTCAAACTCCGCGGCCACTTCGCGAATGATGTGAATGCTCTCCGCCTCCAGCTGCTTCAAATGTGTCATCGCATACGTTTTCATAGACAGTGATCCTTCAAGTACTGCACCACCCGCCGGCAGGCCTCCTCCACGGAAATTCCAGAGGCCGTGTCCAGCTCGATTTCGGGGTTTTCGGGCGGCTCGTAGGGATCGCTGATCCCTGTAAAATGGCTGATTTCCCCTTTTCGCGCGCGGGCATAAAGCCCCTTCACATCGCGGCGCTCGCACTCCTCCAGCGGAGTGGAAACATGAACTTCAATGAAATGCCGGCAGCGGCGGCGAACCTCGTCGCGAGCCTCGCGATAGGGCGAAACGAACGATGCGACCACCAGCACTCCGTGCTTTTCAAGAAGTGAGGCAATGAAACCGATGCGCCGGATGTGCAGATCGCGCTCCTCGCGCGTGAAGCCGGTCTGGGGGAAAATCTCGCGCACGCGGTCTCCGTCGAGATACTCGAGTTCCTGCCCGGCCGCCTTAAGATCCGCAACGAGCTTCTCGGCTATGGTGCTCTTGCCGGAGCCCGAAAGCCCGGTGAACCATAAAACCGCCGGTTTGAATTTCCTGTCCTGCATTATTCATCCGCCTCAAAAACAGGCAGACAGCATGCCACCGGCGGCGCCACAGTTCAACCCAGATTTCCCATGATCTTTGCTTTGAGACGGGAATGCCCGGTAGACCGCAGGATGGCCGATATCCACGCCCATGCGGCAGATCCCGCAATGAGCTGCGCAACCGCAATGCCCCAGAAGACACCATAGAGGCCCAGCATCCGGTTTCCCGCGATGGCCAGCGGCACCTGCAGCGCGAGCAGGCGGAACGTGGAAAGCATCGCACCACGCAGAGGCATGCCGATGCCGTTCAGCAGGAAGCCCCCCTGCACGGCGGTGTGAATGAGAAGCGAACCGGTCAGCGTTATCCGGAGAAATCCGGCAATCATCCGCATAACCGCCGGATCATGCGTGAACAGTCGAGCCAGAGGAAGGCCGAGCGGCCATGCCAGCATCATGCTGCCCGCGCCATAAGCCAGTGTAAACAGATTGGCCCGGTTCCACCCGTACAGGATACGGTCCTGCCGACCGGCACCCCAGTTCTGGCCGGCAAAAGGAACCAGGGCGCTGCCCAGCGCAATCGGAATGAGAAAGGAGAAATGCATCAACCGGTCCGCGGCGCCCCAGGCCGCGACAGCGCCCACTCCATACATGGCAATCAGCCGGGTGGTGACCATTCCAGAAAGGGGCATCAGCATGTGTGTCAGGGCGGAAGGCACCCCAATGTAAAGAAGTTCCGCCCAGGAGCCGGCCACCGTCCGCAGACCGGGCCAGTGCAGCGTGAAGAGATTGCGCGAGCCGAGAACCCAGAACGTGATGAGCATGCCGATGGCCCGCGATAAAGCCGATGCGAGGGCGGCCCCCTTCAAGCCCAGCGGAGGAACACCCAGCCCGCCGAAAATCAGCCATGCATCAAGAACAATGTTCAAGAGAGCGCTGACGACCATCGTGACCGCCGGCCAGAAAGTATCTCCCGTGGCACGAATGATTCCGTTGCCCACCATGGGAACAATGAGAACGCCGACCCAGCTGTAGTATGTCACCATATACTGCCGGATCAGGTGTATTTCGTCGTCTGTTGCGCCCAGCATACGAAACAGCGGACTGATTGTCAGCAGACCGATCAGAGCGAGGAGAATGACCGTCGAGAGTGAGAGGAGAAAGCCGTCCGTGCAAAGCCTCTTCACGCGTTCATGGCGTCCATTTCCAAGTGCGCGGGAGACAAGGGAAGAAATGCCAATGCCCAGACCCATGGCTACGGACCCCACCACCATGACCACGGGGAATGTGAAAGTCATGGCCGCCAGCTCCGCAACCCCCAGCCGCGACACAAACCATGTGTCGGCCAGGTGGAACGAAGACATGGCGAACATTCCGCCGATCATCGGGATGGTCAGCCGGACGAGCAGCGGCCCGACAGCCCCCTCGGCAAGGTTTATGTTCCTGACCGACGTGCGCATCAAGCGGCCGGATCTGCCTTCTTCAGGAACACGCTCCGCATATCCTCAATCGCCATGTACAGGGAGGGAACCAGAACAAGTGTGATCATTGTAGCAAAGAGCAGTCCATAACCCAGCGAAAGAGCCATGGGAATCATGAAGCGGGCCTGTCTTGAAGTCTCAAAGATCATCGGCGCCAGTCCGCCGAAGGTGGTCAGCGTGGTCAGCATAATCGGGCGAAAACGCTGAATGCCGGCCTGAACCACCGCCTGCTTGACCGGCATCCCTTTCTCCCTTGCACGGTTCACGAAGTCGACAAGAATCAGGGCATCGTTGATCACCACGCCTGACAGGGCCACAATTCCGATCAGGCCCATCATGCTCATGTTGTATCCCATGATCAGGTGACCGGCCACCGCTCCCACCACCCCAAAGGGAATGCTGACCATTACAATGAGGGGCTGCATGTAGCTGCGGAACGGCACGGCCAGAAGGGCGTAGATTGCCAGCAGGGTGACGGGAATCAGCATGGAAAGCCTTTCGCCGCTCTTGCGGTTCTCCGCCTGGTGGCCTTCATAGCTGTAGCTCAGACCCGGATAACGCTGCAGCAGGGCCGGCAGTGTCTCGCGATCGAGGGCTTCGATCACCTGGCCGGCCTGCGCTCGCGGACGGACATCCGCGGATACCGTCATGGTGCGCTGCCCGTTCCTGTGAGTGATGGTCGTGTAGGCTCGGCCGCGCTGAATGGTAACAGCCTGCTCAAGAGGGACCTCTCCGCCAGAGGCTGTCCGCAGGATAAGGTTCCGAATATCATCCTCTGAATCGCGCTCGTTTTCCGTATAGCGGACTTTAACCTTGATTTCATTGCGTCCTCGCTGCTGGCGGAGAACCTCGGCCCCCTCATAGGCATTTCGTATCTGGCGGGCAACATCCGCGGCGTGAAGGCCAAGGCTTTCGCTCTCCGGTCGAATACGGAAATCCATCTGCTGCTTGCCTCGCTGCACACCGTCATCAATGTCAGACACACGCGGGAAATGCTCCAGTTCCCGCGCCAGATCGGCCGCCGCTTTCTCCAGCGCATCGACATCCCGGTGTCGCAATTCCACGGTCAAGGCCGAACCGCTTCCGGGCCCTCCGCGGTCCGACATCAGCTTCATGTTTTCAATCCCGGGTATTTCGCCGATGGCCTCGCGCCAGCGCTCCACAAACTGCTGCGTGCTCATGATTTTCTCCCGGATTTCCGGATCAGCCAGATAGATCCGCACATCCGCTGTATGTGATCCGCTGCGGCCGATATTGGCAATGACCCCCTTGACCAGCTGTGTGCAGCCGCAGTCGTCCACAACCTTTTGCGAGGCATCCATCATGCGGTCAACTGCCGCGCGGGTCCGCTCTATGTGCGCGCCATAAGGCAGCACCACGGAGCCATACGCATAATCGCTCTCTATGCGCGGGAACATTTCAAAACCCATGCGGCCGCTGGCCACATAAGACAGCGTCACAATCAGCAGCGCGCACGCCGTCATGACAACAAAATACCGGTGCGTGAGGCAGCGGGAGAGAAACGGGCCATACCGGGTCTGAACCCATTGGCGGAACCGCAGGCTGAACCCCTGCTGGCGCTCGTGGAGCCATTTGCTGAAGCCTGTCCGCTCGCGCGGACGGTGATGGCCGAGATGACATGGCAATATCAGCAGACATTCAATCCATGACAGCACAAAGGTGCAAACCACCACGACTGGAAGCATCTTCATGATGCGCCCCATCATGCCGGGCAGCACGGCAAGCGGGAGAAAGGCCACTATGTTTGTCAGAATGCTGAAGGCAACAGGAGTGCCAACCTCGCGGGCGCCGTGCACCGCCGCCCGCAGGAAAGGCATGCCCTCCTGATAGTGATGATAGACATTCTCGCCCACCACGATGGCGTCATCCACCACAATGCCCAGCGCCATAATGAAAGCGAACAGGGTCATCATGTTGATAGAAACGCCCCAGAAGTACATAAGGATGAGCGCACCAAGAAAGGAAACGGGAATCCCCGTCATGACCCAGAACGCGAGTCGCAGTTCCAGGAACACGCCCAGAAGCAGGAGAACCAGCACCAGTCCGATGGCCCCGTTCTTGAGCAGCAGTGTGACGCGCTGCTGATAAACACTGGCCATGCTGTGCATAACGGCGATCTCGATTCCGTCCGGAAGGCCGGGGCGGATCATATCGAGCCGACGCTCAACCGCTCTGCCCACCTGCACCGGAGTCTGATCCCCGACGCGATAGACCTCAAGCTGCACGGAGGGCTTTCTGTTATAAAGGCCGTACTGGTCAGTATCCTCGAATCCATCAATTACTGCGGCAATGTCCCTCAGACGGACTTCTGAGCCGTCGGGACCGGTAATGATCGGCATGTCGGCGAACTCGTGCCCGAAATCGCGGCGCTCCACCACACGCACAAGGATTTCGCCGCCCTGTGTCTTGACCCCGCCGCCCGGCAGATCCAGCGCCTTGGTCTTGAGAATATTCGCCACCTGCTGGAGCGTCAGATTGTAGCGCCGGAGATTCTCCTGTGGAATCTCAATGCTGATTTCGAGTGGACGAACGCCTTCGAGATCAACCTGCGTGATATCCGGATCCTCCAGCAGCGCATCCCTCACCTGCTCCCCAAGCTGCCGCAGCGACGTCTCCCGGGCCTCGCCGAACAGAGCCAGCGTCATAACCCCGCGCCGGTGCTGCTCCAGCGTGGTGACAGGCTCCTCGGAGTCTTCCGGAAGAGTTGTGATCCGGTCCACCTCGTTTTTAAGATCCTGATATACCTTGATGGAATCCACACCCTCCAGCAGCGTGGCCTGAATGACGGCATGGCCTTCGCTGGCCGTGGACTGGATCTCGTCTACTCCCTCCTGCCCGCTCAAGGCCTCTTCGACCGCAAGCACGATGCCCTGTTCCACTTCCTCCGGACTGGCTCCCGGATACGAGACTGAAACCGTGACAATGTTCTCCTGCATGTCAGGAAAAACCTCCTGCTTGATGAACCGGAAGGCCGCCAGACCCCCGACGAAGAAAAACATCATCAGCAGGTTGGCCGCAACCCGGTTGTGGGCCATCCATGCGATGGGTCCGCTTGCCTCCGGAGGCATGACATCACTGCTCATGGACGGCCTCCGGCTTCCCCCTCGCCCGCGATGCGCAGTTCCATGCCCTCGATGGGGGTGCCCAGATCAGAAACTATCAGGCGCCAGCCATCCGGATTCCCATTTGAGACATACACTTCAGACCGGCCCATCCAGACAATATCCACAGGCTGTATGTGCAGGCGCGCATCCCCATCCAGCCACCAGAGCTCACGGCCGTCGCGCAGAACTTCCAGAGGGACACTGAGGACATCTTTCAATTCGCGACCCTTCACCGTGACACGGACATAATCCCCGAGCAGAACCTTGCCATCCAATGAATTCCCGGACATGTCAAGGGGATCGCGCAACTCCACCAGAATTCTTGCCATGCGGCTGCCCGCTTCAAGATCCGGCAGCAGACGAACCACACGGCCTTCCCTTACGGCTCCCGATGAAAGTTGAATTGCGGCAGGCGAGGCGTCCCGGCCGGAGGAAACATCAATCCACCGCAGGGCATTGACGGGAACGGAACCCCGGACATAATAGCGGTCGGTGCTCACAATGCGGGCTATGGGCTGACCAGGAACAGCGCGGTCGCCTGCATCGGCATACACCGCCGCCACCACGCCGTTCGCGGGTGCCGTCACACGGGCGCGAGCCACATTCAACTTCGCCTGTTCAAGCGATGCTCTGGCCGCATCCACCGCGGCCTGGGCGGCCTTGAGCTGGGGTTTACGGAGCGCCAGTTCGCGGTCCTTGCGACTGGCGCCTTCATCGCCCAGAAGTTCCCACTCGCGTTCGGCAACCGCCTGCTGCCCCTGCTCCAGGCGCAGAGCGCTTTCCGCCTTGTCCAGTGCAGCCTGCTGTTGAGCCACCTGAAGCTCGTAATCCGCCGGATCAATTTCCGCCAGCACTTCGCCCGCCTGAATCACGCCGCCCTCCACCAGATCGGGATGAACCTTCAGGATCTGCCCGGCCACCAGCGGCTGTACATCCATTTCATCGGCGGCAATCACCGTCCCGGCGCATTCAATGTTCACCTGACGGTTTTCCGCGGCCAAATTCATCACCTCCACCACCGGGATCACGCGCATGGCCTCGCGCCTGCCCGCGCGAGGCTTGTTCCTGATCATGACAACGGCCGCAAAAACCGCCGCCGCAAGGATGGCCAACCCCAGCAGGGCGAATGTCGCTCGCATGCGTGATTTGCTTTTGCCTTTTGAATCCATCCGGTCATTCATGGTTTTTCCTCTCATTTGTCGAAGATGTTTCATCCAGAATGGCATTCCAGTCGCCGCCCAGCGCACGATAGAGTTTCACGCGGTGGGCCAGACGATCATGCGCCGCCAGTGATATCTGCCGCTGGACCTGCTGCGCGCCGTTTTCCGCGCTCAAGACAGTCAGATAATTCTCCTGCCCCTTCTTATAACGCTCAAGCGCCTCCTCCCGTGTCGCAAGCGAAGCCGCGAGCTGACGTTCGAGCGCCTTCAGATATTCCGTCTGTCCGCTCTCACGAATCATAACTTCCTGGATTTCGCCTACGGCGCTGATCACCGTTTCCCTGTAGGCCGCAAGCCGTTCGGCCACCACCTCGCGCACCCGCTGCACTTCCGCGCGACGGCGGCCGCCGTCCAGAATAGGGCCGGTCAGCGACGCCGCCAGCGATGCAATCCAGTTGTCAAAGAGAGCCGAAGTGTCACTGCTCGCGTATTTGGCGGAAGCCGACAAACGGATCGAGGGCAGCCGGTCGGCGCGCGCAGCCGAAAGGGTCCAGTCGGCTGACCGCAAACGGAGACCCGCGCGCAGCACATCCGGACGCCGGGCCAGCAGGTCCGCCGGCAGACCGGCATCCGGCTGAGGCGGCAGCGGCGGCAGCCTTCGACCCTTGACTTTCACAGAGTCGGTCGGCGGTTTCCCCAGAAGGATGGAAAGCTGAAGGATCAGCGACTCCTCGTTCGCCCGGGCCGGCGGAATCATGGCCTCGATCTGCGCAACGGATTCGCGGCGCTGCAGCACATCCAGCGCGGTCGCCTGCGAGTTGCGGAAGCGCAGTTCCATCAGTTCCAGATTTTTTCGCGCAGTCTCAAGCTGATCGTTGATAATATCCAGCGTTTCGCGCTGCCAAAGGATGTTGAAATAGGTCAGCGCGACCTCGGACGCCACCGTGCCGGCCATGATGTTGCGGTCCGCTTCACTGGCTTTCGCATCCAGTTCCGCTGCCTTGTCCAGCGAGGCCAGACGCCCCCAGAGATCCAGTTCATAGGCCGCCGCGAGGCCCAGTGAATAATTCTCCGCCGAAATATTTGTTGAGCCCTCTTCGGTCTCGCGACGCTCTTCCGAAACCCCCGCTCCGGCGGAAGCCTCGGCGGAAATTCTTCGGGCAGAAGCCTGCTTCTCCGCAACCAGCCACGCCTGGCGCAGTCGAGCCCGGGCCTGCTGCAGCGACAGGTTCTGGGCCAGCGCTTCTGTCATCAGGTCGTTGAGCTGCGGATCGTTGAAACTCAGCCACCATGCCGTAATGTGCGGCACCTGGGCCTCGTCATAAAGCCTGAACTCGCCCAGTGAATCCGCATAGGCCTTTTCATTCCGAGCCGACGGCTGGAAAACGGCGCAGCCCCCAAGCAGCAGCGCCAACAGGGATGCCCAGGAAATTCTGATGATATTCATTTTCATAAAACGGTCCGTTTACTCTTTTTATTGCAGGCGGCAGCGCCCTGAAGGAAAAGATCAATCATCGCCTCAAGGTCAATAGCTGCCCCCGTCTCGCACGCGGACATATTGCGGAAGCGCATGGCACCCACCAAAGCGATTTCCATCACATCAGCCGGGCAATCATTGCGGAGCACCCCATTGCGGATCCCATCAAGAAACACCCTGTGAAGGGCCGCACGCAGACGGTCGCGATCCTTCTTCAGGCGCGACTGCATCTGCCGGTTTCTCAGAAACTGCTCTTCATGATGCATGATCTGGAGAAACATGAATCTGGCAGTGAAAAAGGCGCTGGTTTCAGAGCAGATGTCGAGCAGGCGGCGGCGGATGTCGCGGTCAGAAACGGCAATCTGCTCAACCGTTTTGAGCATGCTTTCAAAATCCTCGGTGACCATCTGGAAGAACAGAGCTTCTTTGTTTCTGAAATAGAGATAGATCGTTCCCTTGCCGACGCGCGCCTTTTTCGCCACCTGGTCCAGTGTGACCTCGTCATATCTGCGGGCGCGGAACAGGCCTTCGGCTGCCGCAAGAATCGCTGACCGCTTGGCTTCCTTCTTCTCTTCCCGGATGCTCATGCGCCATATAATACTGACCAGTCAGTCAGTTTGTCAAGCAGAACCGGTATCTTTTGTTTGAAGGGCTGTGCTTCGTCGAAACCTTCTGATCACGATCCGGTCGCGAAGGAGCGCGACCCTCCATAAACCTGTGGAGGGAACCGCTCTGTCGGTTTCGGTAATGGACGCCTTGCTCTACCCGTTTCTTCCTCAGCCGTTCCTAACCCGGCATGATTGGGGAGTCACCAGCGAAGTTTCAGCTCCAGGCCCATGGAGCCTTCGGTCTCGTCCGTGGAGGGAGTGTGAATCAGCCAGAGGCCGCGACCCTCAAAACCCATCTCCAGCTTCCGCAGTCCGATGCCGCCGGTGTCCGGATCCATTTCCAGTCTTGAGCGGGCCACAGCCCCGCCCTTCATCGGATTCAGATGAAGGCGCTCAAGAAATTCCGTGCTGATCTGCAGGGCAGGGCTTTTATCCATTTCAGAAACACTTTCCTCTCCTGCCGCCGGCAGCAGCGGCCGGCCCAGCCGTATCGCCTGCCGCACCATCTCCTCCCCGCTCCAGGACGGGCTGTCTTTGTGAACTAGCGCGGCTTCGCCGGACCATTCCTGCTCCTGCAATGTGACGGCCCCCTCTTCGCCCGGAAGCTCTTCCGCAAGCGAAGCCGCGGATATCGTTTGCTCCTGAACGAAAGCTCCGACCGCAATTCCGGCCACAAGCATCATCTTCGCAGAAAGCTTTTCCCACATACGCAGAGTATAATATCTTCTGCGCATGCCGAAAAGCGTTTTCGAAGACCGGCAGCATGGTTCTGTCCACTCCTGCACGCAACAATTTCTTGAGACTGCACAGAAGCTGTACTAAACTGTTTTGTCAATTGCCCGGAATGGACTGCGGTGCGGTTTATAGAAGAACCCCTTCGCGCCGGGACCCAAAGACTGGAGACGGAATGAGAAAATATTCAACAGCTCTTGCACAAACACTTGCAGCGGCTTTCCTTTTCGCCGCCGCGGCGGCAGGGTTGGCGGATGGGAGGGAACCGGTGGTCCGCCGGACCAAAGATGCGCTTCATGCCCATGTGCAAGCGCGCATCGAAATTCACCGCCAAAAACTACCGGAGGAATTCCAGCACCGCAAGAATTTCGCATGGGCCGTCGCCAAGGCGGATGGACTGACAAAACAGGAGTACTTTGCTCACAGCGGCATTCAGAATCTGGATGACCTGTCGGACGAGGCCGTCATGCAGATTCGCGGTATTTCCATCGCGCCTTCCAATGCCGTTTTTGAAACTCTTTGCGTGAACCGGAGAAGTGAAGTGAACGGGCCGGACTGCTGGGATCGGAAAGTGGACACTGAATTCAAGATTCTTGAGGACATTGCCGCGCAGCTCGGAAAGCAAACCAACGCAGCAGGCCGGATCCGGCTTTATACCGATTTATATCCCTGCAAGAGCTGTTTGCATGTGATGGAACAGTTCATGGAAAAATATCCGAACATCGCGCTGGAAGTGCTGTATAAGGACTGACGCGCATCATGAGCAGATATTATGAACTGCGTTGTGCCGTGATGGAAGCATTCTACTCGGCCATCGTGGCCGAGCAATTCACGGTGGGTCAGGCAGCTGACCGCTGCCTGGTGGAATTCAGCTCTGAAGTGCAGGAGCACGGGTGCGAGGCCCTGATGGTGCTGAGCTGTCTTCTGGCGCGGACCGCCCGCCATGACCGCAGGGCGCTGAAGCGATTTGCCGAGGAAGTCAAAGCACTCGCACTGCTGGAAAAAACGCCGGTCTGCTGGAAAGGCCTGACTCGCAGAGAAAAGTCGCGGATGCTGGAGGATATTCGATTCATCCGGACCGCGATGAACCGGCCCGCTGCCTCGTGACGCTCCTATTGCGGCAGGCGGGACATCAGATCGCGAATCCCGTCAAAGGTTTCCGGAGGAATCTCCGCCGCCCGATCCAGGAGCGGACGAGCTGTCTGCAGAGCCCCCTTCAAGTCTCCCTGTCCCTCCTGAATCAGCGCCAGATGGTAGAGGTATACAGGATTGTTCGGCTGCAGGCCCAGCGCCATGTTTATGGCTTCCTCAGCCTCCAGAAGACGATCCAGCCCCTTGAGAACCATCGCATAGGTATCCCAGCTGGATGGAGTTCTGTCATTAACAGCCAGTGAGCGGTAGGCCAGGTCAAGAGCCTCCTCATAGGCGCCGCGGGACTGCAGAAGCCATGCAAGGTCGTTCATGGCTTCCGGCGTCTCCTGCGCAGAAAGGCTCACCCGGTAGGATTCCTCCGCCAGCGCGAGTTCGCCGCGGGCCACCTGCAGCGTGCCGAGCATATAATTCGCGAATGCATGCCGTGGATTGATGGACAGGATCTGCTCCACATGCTCTTCAACCCGGCCCTTTCTGCGCTCAAATGCATCGAGGCGGAGAAGCAGATCCAGCGCATAAAGATCCGTGCGGAAATTCCGGATGTAACCTTCCAGATAGGCGCGGGCCTCTTTGTAATTGCGGCGCTGAAGTTCCATAACGGCCATGCTGAGAGCCAGGCGCGGCTCGGATTTAATCCGGCCCGTCAGGGTATTCATGGTTTCGTCCGCGGTCTGGGTGTCGCCCGCGGCCTGCGCGATCAGCATGAGTGTCATGCCCGCCTGCAGGTTGTCCGGCTGCTGGCGGAGCACATCCCTGAGCCGGCCCATGGCCTCCGTCATCCGGTTGCGGGCGGCATCCACCAGCGCCCGCTGGTACTGAACAGCAACCGGATTCACATTGGAGACCGTGCTGAGGGTGTTCAGGTACTTCTCCGCCGCGTCGGGATCCTGCCGGCGCAGACTGAGCTGCACCATGGCCGACAGCGCCCTTGCATTTTCAGGCTCGCGCTCAAGAATACGGGCATACTCGGCGGCACTCCGGTCAGGCTGCTGATCAGCGCCGTACATGCCGGCGAGAATCATCTGCATATCGGTGCTGGCAGGGGAACGCTCAGCCACCTTTTCCATCTCATACAGCGCGGCGCTGGCCTGACCGCTGGCCGCCAGCAGCAGGCCGCGCTGCACAAACAGGCGCGGATCGCGAATCATTCCATACTGTGCGGACAGCCGGTCCAGCCGGTATTTCCCCTGCATGTTCTCAATAAACGTCTCGAGTTCCCTGTTCAGCGCCTCAAACTCCGGGAGTTTCTCCGCTCCGGCCAGCGCGTGCAGGTTCAGCATGGCGCTGAGATTGTCCGGATCAATCCGGCGCGCCGCGCGGTACGCCTGCGCGGCAAGATCGGGGCGCTCCAGATCATGCAGATGCACTCCGCTGTTGTTCGCCACCTTGGAAAGATGGCTCCGGGCCCAGTACCAGTAGAAGGCGGCCATGTTGTTCGGCTTCACTTCTCCCGCGAACAGATCGCGCGCCTCGGTCCAGAATGACTGCTGCCGGCTGAAATACTCCTCTGCATCCATGGCCATCGCCTCGGACATGCCCTTGAAGATGCCCCGGTCAGGCACCGCATCCTTGCCCATGAACCGCCAGAGATCTGCATCCGTGGCGATGGCCACCTGTTCAACGGATGCATCATCAAACTGCATCCACTCCTTCAGAAGCGGAACAATGCCAATACGGGCCAGTCCCTGCAGGCGGGGGGAAGAAAACAGTGAAGCGGCATAGTTCAGATAACCCTTTTTGCCCGCAATGCGGACATTGAGCAGATTGACGGGTATCCCCTGCTCTGCGGCTGACAGGGCGAGGTTTGCATCCAGCAGTCCATCGGTGATCAGCCATGTCTGGGAATCCAGTGCGCGCACCATGCCGGAGGCCATTTTCGCCACACGGTCTCCGGGACGGGAGTCAATAATCGCATAATTCAAAACCGCCGCAAAGCCAAGGACTGCGGCAAGCAGAGGAACAAACACAAGGCTGGCGGATTTCTTGAGGGCAAGGGCAAAACGGGTGTTGTCCTTCTGCCGGACACAGACCACCGCATACAGAATACCGGCAAGATAACCCATCCATACGGCGCATACGGCATAGGGAAGCACCAGCAGCGGCCGCAGTTTGACCATCGGCCAGGGAGCCGGATATATATTGAACAGGAGGACCGCCGCCAGCACCACAAACACGGAATAGAGCAGGAAATGCGTCCACTGATACTTTACCGTGCGCGAACCGGACAGTGTGTTGGGGATCAGGGACAGGGCCGGCACCAGCATGCTGATCAGTATCATGATCCATCCATTTGCACCCATGCCTGCCCGCAGGGCCAGATACTGTTCGCGCCAGATGAACCAGAGCACCTGAAAGAAACCTGTCAGTTCCTGCCACTGGAACGCGGGGTGGCGGATATAAAGCAGAGCCTGGACAACATAAACGCCCAGGCTCAGGATAAAGCAGCCCAGCGCCGGCAGGATGGTTTTCGCATTGAGCATCTTTGCGCGCCAGAGCACCACGGCCAGCGCCGGAGCAATGGCTGCGCTCAGCAGGATCATGGTCGGATATTCGGTGACCGCAAGACCCCAGAAGAACGACAGCAGCAGCAGGTGCTTCATTGAACGGGTTTCATGAAACCGCACCAGCAGCCAGACCACCCACAAGAGAAGCATCAGGTCAAACGCCGCCACGTGGGCCCTTGTCGCCACGAACCAGAACGGGACGGACAGTCCAAGCGCGGCTGATGCCGCGAACCCCGCGATCAGGCGGGACCGGCGCAGCACGGAGGGATCGCGGTATCTTTCGGGCAAACCGCTGTAGCTCAGACGCACGGTCAGCACAAAAATGAGCATCAGGGCCAGCGCGGCGCATATGCCGCTGAATGCATTGAAAAGCGGTGCGCCGCCGGGCAGCAGGTTCAGGATTCTGATGCAGGCCCCCCACAGCGCATGAGACAGCGGAGGGAATGGCCACAAGCCCAGATGGAGCGCCACATAATGGGCAGATTCAACCGGATAAAAGACCCGGCTGAGGGTTAAATAATAAACCGCCAGCGCGGCCCCCAGAACGGCCGCCCCCGGTTTCCAGCGCGCGCGAATCTCTGATTTGCTTGTGCTCACGTTGTCTGTTTTCTCCACAACCTTTCGACAATCCAGTTTCGCAAAGTACAGCATTCCGCGGATTCATAAAAGCAGAAAAGCCGAATATTCATCTCAGAGGACGCAGGTTTTTTTTCGCCTGACGGAAAAACGCTGTTGCGAGTCCGTCCCGCGTAAGAGTAGAATGCTGTTTTATCTCACAGATTGGACGCAAATGCTGACGATGAAACAGCTGAAACGGGAGGTTCGCAGGCTCATCCGCGAAGAGCAGTGGAACCAGCTTGCGGAAATGCTTGATTCCCGGCGCGCCCAGGATCTGGCCGAACTGCTCCAGAAACTGCTCCCGGAAGAGCGTGTCAGAGTTTTTGCCCTCATTGACGAAGAATTCAAACCCGATGTGCTGGCCGAACTGGAAGGCCTTGCTGAAGACGAGGTTCTTGAATCTCTCAGCAACAATGAGCTTGCCGAACTCGTCGAGGAAATGGACCCCGACGATGCGGCTGACGTGATCGCCGAACTTCCCGAAGAGCGTTCCGAGGAAGTGCTCGAACTCATGGAGGAAGAGGAGTCCCGCGACGTCCGCAATCTGCTGAAGTACGACGAAAACACCGCCGGCGGAATCATGACTCCCGAGGTGGTCGCGGTTCGTGAGAATATGACTGTAGCTGAAGCTCTCGATGCCATTGCATTCATGGAGGGAGAAGAGGCGTTTTATTATGCGTATGTCGTGGATGACGACCAGAAACTGAAAGGCTTTATCGGGCTGTGGGAGCTCCTGAAAATCCGCAACCGGCAGATCACCCTCGGAGCCATCGCCCACAAGGATGTCGTATCCGTGAAAGCGGACACGGATCAGGAAGAGGTGGCCCGCATCATTTCACGCTATGACCTGCTGGCCGTGCCGGTCACCGATGCCGACGGACAGCTGCTTGGGCGGGTCACGGTGGACGATGTGGTGGACGTGCTGCAGGAAGAGGCGTCCGAGGACATCTTCCGCTTCGCCGGGTCGGATGACTCCGAACTCACCTCCATGACCCCGCTGCACGCATGCGGGGCGCGGCTTCCATGGCTTCTGATCACGCTGGCCACGGGGTTTGTGACGAGTTTCATTTTCAAGAAGTTTCTGAATGATATTTCCCAGGTCATGGTGCTCAGCTTCTTCGTGCCTGTGGTTATGGCCATGGGAGGAAACACCGGGATCCAGTCTTCCACGCTGGTCGTCCGCGGACTGGCGCTGGGCACGCTGGAGGGCCGCAGCATGCTCAAGGTGCTGGGGCGCGAAATCTCAGCGGGGGCCATCATGGGGATTGCCTGCGCGGCCATTATCGGCCTGTGGGCCCGCTATCTGATCCACCTGTCCGGTCACGAGAACGACCTGCACACACCGCTTTTCCTTTCGCTTACGGTGGGGGTGGCCCTTTTTTCGGCCATGACCTTCGCGGCCGTTTTCGGCGCAATGGTGCCCATTGCGCTCAACCGTCTCAGGGTGGATCCTGCCGTCGCTTCGGGCCCGTTTGTGACTTCATCCAACGATATCTTCGCGCTGCTGATCTACTACAGCATTGCTCTCATTCTCCTGGGCCTTCGAAGCGGAACAGGCGGCTGATGTCACGCATTCTGAAAACCGATGCCATCGCCCTGCGCATCGCCCCGGTGTCCAACACCTCCTCCGTCGTCACCTGGCTGACGCCCGGCTGGGGCCGGCTGTCCACCATGATCAAAGGCGGCCGGCGGCCGAAAAGCCGTTTTCTCGGCCAGTATGATCTGTTCTACACCTGTGAACTGCTGTTCTACGGCCGGGAGCATCGCGAACTGCATATCGCCAGCGAATGCTGTCCGCTGAAAATGCGGCCGGCCCTGCGCACCGACTGGCGGGCAGCGGCGATGGCCTCCTATTTCGCTGATCTGGCAGCCAGAATCGGACCGGTGCACGCCGAACATGCAGACACCTGGCGCCTTCTGGATGAAGCACTGGACGATCTGGCCGCCCGCGGCGCGGCGGCCGAGCACACATTCTGGCTGGAAATGAAGCTCCTGGAAAGCATGGGGCTGGCTCCACGCCTGCAGGATTGTCTGCACTGCGGACGGGAACTCGAGCCGGGACGGGACGACACATGGTTTTCCCACGAGCGCGGCGGGCTGATCTGCAGGACATGCGCCGGCACCTGCCCGGAAGAGCCCGCGCGCCTTGCGCCGGACATATTCGCGGCCCTGCGCGGCCTTCAGCGCGCCCGCCACTCCTCCGGCGCTCGCGCCGTGCGGTGCCAGCCCCGGCAGGCCCGGGAAATCGAAGGGCTGCTCGGACGTTTTCTTTCGTGGCACTTTGAGATTCCCCTGACGGGAAGAGACATTGCCTTCCGGATCCTGCGCGCATCTCTTTAAACTTGAGATGCCACGGACACACAAGCTAACCTGAACACATGCTTTCATAAGGGCAATCATGTTCAGGCGAATCTGGGATATTGCAGTTCGAATTGTCTGGGTGATCAGCTTCGCGCTGATTGCCATGGCTGCTGTTGAACTGCTGCGGCTTTATGTGCTGCTGCGCGATCTTCATGCAGGCGCCGCGGCGGGCTATCTTTTCATCGTCGGAGTGGTGTCGGTTTCTCTCGTGGTCTGGCTCCTGCACCAGTGGCTGTCTTTCCCGGCCGTCCTGACTCCGCCGGAGCTTCCGGAGAACATTGCCGAAGCCTCTCACCGGCAGCTCACAAGCTACACACGCTATCTGATCAGGTATCTTCGGCGCCTCTCGGGCAACCCCAGCCTCTCCCCGGAGCAGGCCGCGGCGGCAGAGCAGCAGATGGCCCTGCTGCAGGACACGCTGCGCTCCCACCCCCTGCGCGATGACCTGATCCGCGACACGCGCACAGCCGAGGAGCAGGCCATCCGTCCCCTGCTCGCCGTGCTGAACGGGCTGGCCGCCCATGAAGTGCGCCGGAGTGTGCGGGATGTCATGCTGGGAGTCACACTCAGCCCCTATCACAGCCTGGATGCGGCCGGGGTTCTGTACCGGAACGGGAGCATGGTTGTGCGCATCGCCCGCATCTACAATGCGCGCCCGCTCCATCGCGAGCAGTGGATGATTCTGCGCGACACGCTGAGAACCGTGGCGGCCGTCAATCTGCTGAACCTCGGGAAAACCCTGTTCGACAAACTGTTTTCGGGAATCCCGTTCGTCGGTCGTGTAATGGATGATATCGCGCAGGGCATCGGCGCCGGGCTGCTGACTTCCGTGGCCGGTCGGGCGGCCATGGACCGCTGCGCAGCCTACCGCGGATGGACCCGCGCCCGGGCGGCGGAGTCCATCACCGCCCATGCCGGGAATTTCTTCACCGACGTGAAGGACATGTTCACCAAGGACGTGCTGCCGTCGCTCCGGCCGCGCATCATGGTGACGGCCCCGCAGGCGGCCGGAGAACCGGATTTCTGGAAGCGGCTCAATGACGGCATCACCGGCGCTGTAGACAGTTCGGCCAAAGCGGTTGGCGATTATCTTCTGAAGCCGGCTGTGGCCGGGACCATAGGTGTGGCACGGTTTACCGCGGAGGGAAGCTATCACACCATTCGAGGAACCGGCCGCGGGGTGAAAAAACTTTTTGCATGGTTTGTCCCCGGACACAAGGATACGAAGGAAAATGAAAAGAACATTTAACGGAAAAATTCATACGCGCACGGCCTTCCCCGTTCCCTACGGGGCCAGCGTCCTGAATGACGGGGTCTGCTTCACGCTCTGCAGCCGCCATGCCCGGCGCGTATGGCTCATGCTGTTCGATGAACCGGATGCTGCGCGCCCTTCGCGCGAAATTGAACTGCGGCCGGAGCTGAACCGGGTCGGCGACATCTGGCATATCCATGTAGAGGATGCCCGGGCCGGACAGTTCTACGCCTACCGCATGGAGGGCCCGGCCGACGGACCGGAAGCGCGCTTTTACAATCCGAGACAGTGGCTTCTGGATCCCTACGCTCTCGCTGTCTCCGGCGCGCCGAAGTGGGCTGACCCGCATGGCTTGAAGCCCGGCGACCAGCCGCTGAACGGCGCCGCCTTTCCGCGCGGCGTCATTCTCGACGACACCTTTGACTGGGAAGATGATCAGCATCCGTCCACCCCGCTGCACCAGTCCGTGATTTACGAGACCCACCTGCGCGGTTTCACCGTGCATCCTTCGTCGGGAGTTTCATATCCGGGCACATATCGCGGCTTTGAGGAGAAAATTCCTTATCTGCGCGATCTCGGCATCACCGCTGTTGAATTCCTGCCCATTCAGGAATTCAATGAGATGGAATATTATCTGGAAAACACCAGCCGGAAATCGCTCCGCAATTTCTGGGGCTACAGCACACTGGCTTTCTTTGCGCCCAACGCCCGCTACGCGGCCTCCGGCGGACGCGGAGGACAGGTCCGCGAATTCCAGGAAATGGTCAAAGCGCTTCACAAAGCCGGGATCGAGGTCATCCTCGATGTTGTGTTCAACCACACGGCCGAGGGCGGTGACGGCGGCCCCACCTACTCCTTCCGCGGCATAGACAATTCCATTTACTACATCATGGAAAAGAACGGTCGGCACTACGCCAACTACACCGGCTGCGGCAACACCGTAAACTGCAATCATCCCGTCGTGCGCGACTTCATTCTCGACTGCCTCCGCTACTGGGTGCTTCATATGCGCGTGGATGGCTTCCGTTTCGACCTGGCCTCCGTCCTGACCCGCGGCACCAGCGGCGATGTTCTCCCCAACCCTCCGGCGGTCGAGCATATCGCCGAGGAGCCGGCCCTCCGCAGCACCAAGATCATTGCCGAAGCATGGGACGCCGCCGGCGTGTATCAGGTGGGGTCCTTCCCGAATGAGCGCTGGTCTGAATGGAACGGCCGCTTCCGGGACGACGTGCGCCGCTTCTGGAGGGGTGAACCGGACATGCTGCGCGCCTTTGCAGCCCGCATGGCCGGAAGCCCCGATCTGTACAACATGAAGAATCAGGCTCCGCAGAAAAGCATCAACTATGTCTGCTGCCATGACGGGTTCACGCTGAACGACCTTGTCAGCTATGAACACAAGCACAATGAAGCCAACGGAGAAGAGAACCGCGACGGCGACAATCACAATCATTCCTCCAGCTGGGGTGTTGAGGGGGAAACCGGTGATTCCACGATTCTTTCGGTCCGTCGGCGCCAGCAGAAAAACATGCTGGCCACCGTGCTGCTGGCGCGCGGCGTGCCCATGTTCCAGGCCGGCGATGAATTCGGCCGCACACAGAAAGGCAACAACAACGCCTACTGCCAGGACAACGAAATCTCCTGGGTGAACTGGCACCTGCTTCACGAACATGCGGATCTGCATGCCTTCGTCAGGCAGCTGATCGCCTTCAGGAAAAAGCATCCGGCCCTCAACAGCATCCTCTTCCCAAACCACGCAAACGGGAGCGGTTCACCCGATGCCCTCTACTGGTACGGACCGGACGGGAAGGACCCGGACTGGGAGCACGGACAAGCCGTGGCCTGCGTGCTTGACGGCAGCAGCAAAGCCACCGGCGTGCAGGACGATGACCCGATCCTTCTGCTGATCAATGCATCGGATAAGGAGGTGATCTTCACGCTCCCGCTCCTCGCGGGCGGCAGGTGGAAAATTGAATTCAGCACAGAGGACGCAGCCCCTTCCGCTGATCACGAAACCGGAACCATGACGCTGGGCAGCCGCGCGCTTTGCGCACTCACAGGAGTTCCGGGATGAGGCGTTTCTTCCCATTGGTGCTTCTGCTTGTTTCGATCTTCGGCGCGCCGGCCTGCTTTGCCGCAAAGAAATGGCGGGTCTATCCGAACTGCACACTGGTTGAAAATCCCGCCAATGACGGCGACAGCTTCCACGTGAAATACAACCGCCGGCGTTACCTCTTCCGCCTCTATTTCGTGGACGCTCCGGAGTCGGACAACAGCCTGCCCGAACGCGTCAGGGAACAGGCGGACTATTTCGGACTGTCTGAAAAGGATACGGTTCAACTGGGGAAGGAAGCGGCGAAGTTCACCCAGAAATTTCTGGCGAACGGCTTCACCGCCCACAGCAAGCTCAAGGATGCCCTTGGCCGAAGCAAAAAGGACCGGGACTATGCCATGATCCAGGTCGGGGAAAAGTATCTCTGCGAGGCGCTGGTGGAAAACGGATACGCCCGGATATTCGGACTCACGGAGGACGAACTGCCTGACGGGAAAAGCGGGAAAACTCTGCTCTGGAGACTGAAAAGCCTTGAACGCGAGGCCCAGAAAAACAAGCTCGGAGGATGGGCTCCGCGGCTGACACGAATGGAAGAGATGCAGCAGCGGGCGCTTCCGCCGGCAGCCGTGCTGCCGCCCGCAGTGGTTCCCGCTCCCGCGCCGGTGCCCACTCCCGCAGCCCCCGACACCGTGAAACCGGCGCTGGAACAGCAGACCATCACACTGGAAAACAGCATTAATGTCTACTCCCTGCTCGATCCGGGCAAACTCATGGGCATTCTTAAGGCGGGCGCTGATGTGCAAATCCTCGGCGAAGAGCCGCGCGACATGGTCCGCATCCGTTTTAAAACCCCCGCCGGAAAGGTTTACGAAGCACAATGCTTCCGCCGCGAGCTGGGCCTCTGAATCTTATCATTTCTGATAAAAACCCAGTGAAACAAGGGTCTCTCTCACTTTTGAGAAGGGGTGGCACGGTTCCTGCTTAGTTAATTACCCAGAATGGAAGCCTCAATGGGGAGAAGAAAATGGGAACGACCTCCGTGCAGAGAAAGGTTCTGGTTGTTGATGACCACAAGCTGCTCCGGGACATGCTGAAGACCTTTCTCGAAGGGGAATACGAAGTTCTTCATGCCGAAACCGCCGAGGAAGGCCTGCGAATCTTCCGCGCCAGCGCACCCGACGTGGTCCTGATGGATATCGTCATGCCCGGCGAAAGCGGCCTGGATGCGCTCAAGACTATGCGCAATCTGGACGATAAAATCAGTGTGGTGATGATGACCGGATTCCCGAAACTCGAAACGGCCGAAGAGGCCATTTCTCTCGGGGCCAGCTGCTATCTTGAAAAACCGTTCGAACCGGAAGATGTATATCGCGTGGTGCGCGAGGGTGTTGACCGCACGCGCGAGCGGCGAAGACGACAGGCGCTGGAGGAGGAAATGAAGGGGATCATTTGGGATCTCTCCAGCCAGTCCCAGCTGCTGATCAAGAAAGTGGAGGCTTCCAGCCTCGCCATCCAGCTCATGCATGATCTCCAGCATCCGCTGGGGAAAGTCCAGCGGGCGGTCCAGGCCGCGCTGAAGCAGTGCGAGGACAGCGCAGCGCCGGAATCTGTGACTTCCCAGCTCACGCTGATTCTGCAGGAAGTGCGGCACTGTACCGGCATGGTCTCCATGTGCGGCGAGCTGTCCAGGGGCGGTCATGAACCCCTGCGGCAGATCAGCGCGCCGCTCATGCTGCATCAGATCATCGAAGAGGTTTCCCAGTGGGCCTCTCGCGCAGGGATCCGGCTGGATGCCCGGATGACGGTCAATTGCGGCGTGCTGATGTGCCATCCCGCGCGGCTTCCCGCCGCGCTGCGGGCCGTGCTTTGCAGCAGCGTGATGTCCGTGGCCGCAGAAAAGGGATCCGTTCGCCTCGCATGCGGCGACAACGGCGATGCGCTCAGCATCCGCATCGAATACTTTGATGGAGGCTCGGATCAGGCAAAACTGGGGAAAGAGCTGGGAGACCCTTTCAGCCCGGGCGACGTGGAGCATGGACTGGGTTTTGGCCTGGCGGTGCCCTCCCGCGTGATCCGGGATCACGGAGGCGATATGCAGGTGCGAAGCGCACCCGGCAAGGCCACAGTGATCTTCATCACGCTCCCGATGCACTGATTTTTGTCTGTTCCGCTCCGGGGCTTCACTGCTATCATCACTCTGTAAGACTGGAGTCCCGTTCATGACACTGTCCGCTAAACAGGTGCTGGTGCTGATCAACCCCAGGTCGGGGATCAGCAACCCCGCTGCAGCGCTCCTGCCGGCCATCGAGCAGATATGGCATCCGCACTGCCCGAACATCATCCATCAGTTCAGCCACAGCGCAGACGACGGACGCAGCAAGGCCCGAAACGCCGTGGCCGCCGGCGCCGACGTGGTGCTGGTGATCGGTGGCGACGGCATGGTCAATTCCATCGGCTGCGAACTCATCGGTCAGCAGGCAGCCCTGGGCGTGATCCCCACCGGAAGCGGCAACGGCTTCGCGAGGCATTTCAACATTCCGCTCGACCCGGTGCGTGCGGCACACGCGCTTGCAGGCGGGAGGACCCGCGCCATTGATGTCGGAGTCGCCAACGGCCGGCCGTTCTTCGTCACCTGCGGCATGGCCTGGGATGCGGCCCTCGTTCGCACGTTCGAAAAAATGCCGGTGCGGGGGATTCTCCCGTATGTCTTTTCCGCCGCCTATGAATACCTGACGTACGAGCCTCAGCCCTTTAAGTACTCGCTGGACGGAGGGAGAACACAGCGGTGCAACGACCCGATTGTTTTCACGGCCGCCAACCTGACCCAGTACGGCGGGGGCGCGCAGATTGCGCCAAAGGCCTGCGCCGACGACGGCTGGCTGGAACTGACGCTCATGCACCGCAAGGACATGCCCGCGCTGCTCATCAATCTCCCCCGCCTCTTTGATGGGAGCATAGACCGACTGCCGGAGGTGGTTACCCGCCGCTTCAAATCACTGCGGGTGCACCGCGCAAAGGCTGCGCCAATCCAGCTGGACGGGGAACTTGTCGAATCCGGCCCCGATGTCGAAGTGGATGTGAAACCCTGCGCGCTCAACATCCTGATCCCATGAAGTACTTCCTGATCATCCCGATGCTGCTCAGCTTTTCCGCGACGGCGGCGGCCGACAGCATCAGCGGCGGCGCGTGGACCGTGATCTTCAACCTGCCGGACCAGACCTATTCGACAACCAGCGATCCTGAGGAATGGGCCATTCGCGATGCGCTGCTGGACCGCATCAACGCCCTGCAGAACGGCCATCAGGCCGCTCTGGCCACCTACACCTTCTCGGCCGGCACGACGGCCGGCCTGATTCTCAACGCCATCAGCGCGGCCCTTGCGCGCGGAGCTTCGGTGAGCTTCGTCACCGACCCCTATGTGGACACAGCCGCTCTCTTTGACGGCACCAACTCGCTGGCCATTCTGGCGGCGCGGCCGGTCAATCCGCTGGTGCTTGTGCAGGATGATTCCTCGGACTATCCCGTCATGCATCACAAGCTCGGGCTTTTCGACTATGGCGGAACCAACCGGCAGGTGTTCGCGGCCTCATGGAATTTCACGACGGCAGCCGGTTCGGCCCAGTGGAACATCGCGCTGCTGGCGCAGAATCCCCTGCTCTATTCGATTTACACAAATGAAATGCGCGAACTTCTTGCGGGCCGGTTTCATGATCATTCCACCAAGTCTCATGCGCATGACGGCATGACCTTCCGGCTGGATCCCGGCGACGAGGAAAGCTGGGTGCGCTTCGCCCCCTATCCTGAATCCTACGAGGGAAACAATGCCGCCCGCGACATCACCAATGCCATTGCCCAGGCTCAGGAGCAGATCGTCTTTACGCTCAACAAGCTCACGCTGAGCAGCATTGCCCAGCAGCTGATCGCCGCCGCGGACCGCGGTGTCCGCATTCACGGCGTCATGCCGCGCAGCGACACCGACCCCGGCGAAGACTCGCGCAGCATCTACACCAACCTGCTCTACGCGCCGAACTATGCCACCACCAACCGGGTGCACATGCTCACGGCCTATTCAAAAGAGGATTACTCCGCCCTTGACTCCGGAGAGAGCGACTTGATCCATTCGAAGTACATGGTCATTGATCCGTTCGGGGAAAATCCAATGCTGATTCACGGCTCGGCCAACTGGACCGCCACCGCGCTGGTCTACACAAACGGAAACGATGAAAACGTGATGTTCATCCGGAATGCGAAAGCCGCGCGGGCCTTTTATGCCCATTTCAAGCGCGTTACCGGCGCATTCATGAACGAAGGCGATTTCTGGTGCGAGATATCCTCCCCGCAGTCCGTGGAATTCTGGACCACCGACACCAACCGCTTTGTGCTGGAAACCGCCGCCTCTCCCTCGCTCCCATGGGCCTCCTGGAAAACAAACGACGGCGGACGTATCGGCATGCAGCTCTTCACCAACAGCCCGCCGGACGGTGTGAAGATTTTCCGCGCCAGGCGGCTCTAGCCCCTGCGATACTGACGGCAGACATCGCGCCACGGCTTGAAGCGCGCGTAATCTTCCAGCGACGCCAGCGAGCGCAGCGGAATCCTCGCCCCAGATTCCTGCAGCGCGGCCAC
>Ga0116141_10000478_pt1 | contig 31556 bp, 35 predicted proteins | sample AD_UKC097_MetaG_FD_89744 | JGI IMG/M metagenome (GOLD analysis project Ga0116141, IMG submission 89744) | Active sludge microbial communities of municipal wastewater-treating anaerobic digesters from USA - AD_UKC097_MetaG | ecosystem: Engineered > Bioreactor > Anaerobic > Digestate | place: USA...
TAAAGAAGGTATATGTTTCTTTTCATGCTATGACGGAATATATTTTTCTTCGTCCATGTAAAGGAAATAATCTTTTCTATATATAATCTTCAATTGATTGACATAAAACACGCCGGTTTTAGCCTTATCAGGTGATCAAAATAATTAACATAAGGAAGAAGTCACCTGCCGATAGACAAGGTCTTCTTGCAGGCGATGAAATTATCAGCATCAACGGCATGGAAGTCAGGGACTATCTCGACTATAAATTATATTCCACAGACTTCCCTCTCGAATATATCATCAGACGCAACGGCGAAACATATTCTCTCATCTTTGACGAAGAAGAAGACGCATACGACAAAGGCATTGATGTCGAAGACATGAAAATCAAACATTGCGGAAACAAATGCATCTTCTGCTTTGTAGATCAGAATCCGCACGGCCTCAGAAAAGGATTATACCTAAAGGATGAAGATTTCAGATATTCATTTCTTTACGGAAGCTACTTTACGCTTTCTAACATTAGGGATGAAGATCTCAAAAGAATAAAACAGCAGCATCTCTCGCCTTTATATATTTCAGTTCATGCGGCAGACAAAAAAGTGCGCATGAAACTTCTTGGTATCAATTATGATGACGGTTTCAAAAGAAAGCTCGCCTTCCTCACACGGAATAAAATCGAACTGCATACGCAGATCGTTCTATGTCCGGGCATCAATGACGGCAAGGTTCTTGACGATACGGTAAAATTTCTTCATTCTCATCATCCGTACGTTTTATCAGTAGCAGTGGTACCCGTCGGCAAAACCTGTCACCGGGATAAACTTTTCAGCATTGATTCTTTTACAGAAAAAACATCAGCCGGAGTAATAAAACAGATTGAATCTCTTCAAAAAGATTTTCTTGAAAAGTCAGATACCCGTTTTGTTTTTGCAGCCGACGAGTTTTATTTAAAGGCAGGCATAAAAATTCCGAGAAAAAATTATTACGAAAACTTTTCGCAATACGAAAACGGCGTCGGCATGACACGTCTCTTTCTGGATGAATTAAAACGGGCAAAAAAAACATTTCCGAAAGCAATGAAAGAAAAACGCAATCTCCTCATCGTTACGGGAAAATCTTTCTATCCGGTTCTCATCAAACATCTTCTTCCCGAACTTGATAAAATTAAAAATCTTTCGACAAAAATAATCGCTGCAGAAAACCGCCTTTTCGGAAGCAGTGTAACAGTGTCAGGGCTTCTTTGCGGGAAAGATATTGTCCATGCAGTAAAGCAATCGAACTTTCAAGCTGACAAAATCATTCTTCCCGATACATGCCTCAATTTTGACGGATTGTTTCTGGACGACATGACGCTTCCGGCTTTGAAAAGAAAGATCAAAACTGATGTTGAAATTTTTACAAAATTTTCTTGCCTGTTCGAATAAGTAATATTAAAAACTTCACTATATAAATATATGGAAAGTGATATACCGAAGCACTTTCTGATTAATCTAACGGATATACGGCGGTGTTAAAGTGAAAATCAGGTTCTCATATTTCATTCCTTTTCTGATAGGACTGACTCTTTCAGCAATTCTCGGAATCACTATATGGAAAATTTTCTTTTTTATTTTTTCATACATCGGCTTCTGCATCACTCTGGGTCAGATTTTAGAAGCAAAATTTAAAATCACCGACATCGGAAGGCGCATTGCAATTTTAATGATCTGCCCTCTTTTCATTGTCTTTTTCGGATTAATGCAGAGAGAAAACATGCAGTTGGAAGAAACGGTTTTCTATTTTGCGTATTTCCTTTCAGCCGGAATATTCGCAAGAGTTCTCATTCATTATGCGATAGCTAAAGTTTTCGGCCCCTTAATCTGGGGACGCGGTTTCTGCGGATGGGCATGCTGGACGGCCGCTATTCTAGAATGGCTTCCTATAAAAACAAACTGCAAGATCCCTTCTAAATATGCTTTATTTAAAATTCCGGTTTTTGCGGCATCTATTTTAATTCCCTTCTTTTTCATCAAGTCAGGTTACGACTACATGCAGGGTCACATTATCGGATCAGACATTACACTTATACAGAGTGCAAAATTTGATCAGCTAATACTTTTTATTTGCGGAAACGCTCTTTATTATGCCTCAGCAGTAATTCTTGCATTTGCCTTCGGCAAAAAACGTGCATTCTGCAAAATTCTGTGCCCCGTTTCCCTTGTAATGAAAATTCCGTCGCGCTTTGCGCGCATAAAAAAATATCCTACAGGAAAGAAATGCATCGAGTGCGGAAAATGCAGTGCATCATGTCCGATGGATGTTGACGTCATGAGTTATATAAGAGAAGGAAAAGCGGTAACATCTACTGAATGCATACTATGCGGCATCTGCAGTACGGTGTGTCCGGCCAAGGCAATTAACTGAAAAGAAAATCTCCTTGACGCAGCAAAGCCTCAAAGAGACCTTAAATAATCGGCTCTCCTAGCTCAGTGGATAGAGCACCGGCCTCCGGAGCCGGGTGCCCGGGTTCGATTCCCGGGGAGAGCGATTGTAAACAAATTCACCTCAACTAAACATAATTTAATTATGAGTTAAATTTTATTTAAAACTACTTAATTTTCCGTAACATACTCGTTAAATATTTGATAAATTCAAAATTAATCTTGTCTTTATGCTTCGTTTTGAATTATGGTAAATTATGCAGAAAGAGGTCAGGAAGAAAGATTCTCCCCGTCATGAATCAGCAAGGATCTTCGACAGGATTATCAGTCTGGCTTTTACTATATGTTTCGCAATTATAGGCTTGATTTTTGCAGGAAGATGGGTTGATAATAAACTCGGCTTTCGGCATATATTTACAGTAATATTTGCGGCATGGGGCTTTTCTGCTTCAATGGTTTATCTTTATATAATGTTAAAAAAAGATAAACTTTAGAAAAGGGGATTTATGACATCAAGACAGAGCATAAAAATTCTGTTTCTGATAGCGGCTTTGCTTATTTCTGCAAATCTTTCCGCTGTGCCCTACCGCACTCCGACTGAACCCGCTCACGAACAGGATCCATTAATGCATCATCTCTCGGATCACGGTTATATTGAGTTCCCCGGAATTAAAATTGAACTTCCCCGATTCAAGCCTGTGAAAGTAGGCTCCTTTACACTCGATTTCTCACTAACCAATCATTTTGCATTCTACTGGTTAGGATTTATAATTCTTATTCTGATACTCAGACGATTCAAAAAAAAGAAACTGGTTCAAACAGGTTTTATGGGACAAATGGTTGAGGCAATTGTCCTTTTTGTGCGTGACGATATTGTCAAACCTGCAATGCCTCATGACTACAATAAGTTTCTTCCTTTTTTTCTGACTCTTTTTTTCTTTCTGCTGATACAAGATATAATCGGGCTTTTTCCTTTTATGAGCCAGGCAACAAAGAATTTATCAATAACTTCCGCTTTTGCAATTATCGTTTTAATTGTCTGGCAGATTGCCGCCGTCAGCAAACACGGTTTTTTCGGCTACATGAAAACCTTCATGCCTATTAAAAAAGGAGACATGGCGGCTCCGGCAGTAATCGGTATGAACATTTTTCTTTTTCCTCTCGAATTCATGCAGATTCTTACAAAACCCTTCGCTCTTTCAATCCGTCTTTTCGCAAACATGGTCGCCGGGCACGCGGTAATCCTTACATTTCTTCTTCTGGGATGGAACTCCGTTAATCTCAGCTGGAATATCGGGGTCATAATCCCGGGCATATTCGGGGCTGTATTCATATATGTTTTAGAAATACTAGTGGCATTTTTGCAGGCTTATGTATTCACACTTCTTTCGGCGATGTTCATTGGAAACGCTCTGGAAGAATCACATTAATATAAGGAGATATTTATGGAACTCGGAACAGGTTTAGCTCTTTTGGGAGCAGGAATAGGAGCAGGAATAGTTGCTCTCGGTGCGGGGCTTGGAATCGGGAAAATCGCATCATCAGCAATGGAAAGCGTTGCACGTCAGCCGGAATCAGCATCAAAAATTTAGACACTGATGATTCTCGGAGCAGCGCTCGTCGAAGGTGTTGCATTTTTCTGCGCACTTATCGCGTTTCTCATTGTTTCTCATTTATAACAGCAAATAATAGAGGCAGATATGGTTTCTCTTAATCTCGGATTATCAATTCTAATTGTTGTCAGTTTTCTAATAACATATTTGATTTTTGCTAAATTTTTCTGGAAACCGATTCTTCGCACCATACGCGAACGCGAAGAAATGATTCAGACGGAAATCGAAAGTTCGAAAAAAGCGAACATCGATTCCGAAAAAAATATCCGCGAGAGCGAAGAAATTCTTCTTAATACCCGGAAGGAAGCAGAAAGAATAATGCTCGAATCAAAAAGAAATGCCGAGAGAATCCGTGCGGATATTGTTGAAACAGCAAAACTAGAAACTCAGATGATTCTTCAGCAGGCTCGAGATCAGGTTGAAATAGAAAGAGGACGCATCATTGAGGATTTAAGAAAGGATATTGCAGGCCTGACAATTCTTGCATCCCAGAAAATTCTGATGCGTACATTAACTACTGAAGAAAATGACAGAATAATTTCTGAAACAGTAGACAGGCTTATCAACTGATGGAAAGATCACTGATTTCAAAAAGATATGCAAAAGCCCTTTGCGAAACTGCCGTCAAGCTCGGAAAGCTTGACGAGGTTTCCGGAGGAATTCTTTTTTTTACCAAAAAGATTTTAAGTGATCGGAAATTAATGGATTTTCTTTCGTCTTCTGCCGTTTCGCCTTCAGCCAAAAAAGCTTTCATAGAAGATAACCGTGAAAATCTCAGCAGTCTTTTAAGCAACTGCTTCAATATTATGATCGACAATGGCAGATTTTCTCTTTTCGAAAAAGTCTGCTTCGAATGGAATATTTACGAAAAAAAACAAAGAAAGATTATTACAGTAAAAATAATAACTTCTTCTGAATTGTCAGAAAGAAACAATGGTCAGATTATGAATTTCATCCGAAAATTACATCCTGACTGCAAATATGAAATTTACAGCGAAACAGACCCTTCAATATTGGGCGGATTTATACTTAAAATCGATAATATCATTTATGACTACAGTGTATCCGGTTCATTAGACCGGATGAAAAATCATATAATGAATTCATCGGTATAACGGGCGGTAACATGCAGATCAAATCAAATGAAATTGCACAGGTTTTGAAACAACAGATAGAAAATTATTCTTCCAATGGCGGAGTTGAAGAGACCGGAGAAGTTATTCTTGTCGGTGACGGAATAGCGCGCATATCAGGTCTTGACAAAGTCATGAACGGCGAACTTCTCATTTTTCCGAATGATGTAACAGGCATGGCTCTCAACCTTGAAGAAGACAATGTCGGAGCAGTACTCTTTACCGGCGAAAATCTTGTCAAACAGGGAGATATTGTAAAACGTACCGGAAATATTGCAGAAGTACCAGTAGGGAAAGAACTGCTTGGCCGTGTCGTTAATCCTCTCGGCGAACCCATTGACGGAAAAGGTCCGATCTCTTCATCGCAGAAATATCCTATAGAAAGAAAAGCTACAGGCGTTCTTACCCGCAAATCCGTAACCGAGCCGCTTGCAACCGGAATCAAGGCTATCGACGGACTGATTCCAATCGGACGCGGTCAGCGCGAACTTATAATCGGAGATAAAAAAACCGGAAAGACCGCTGTTTGTATCGATGCTATTATCAACCAGAAAGGAAAAGATGTTTTCTGCGTCTATGTCGCAATCGGTCAGAAAGCTTCAACAGTAGCGAATATTGTGGCAAGGCTTGAAGAATTCGGCGCGATGGAATATACGATTGTCGTTGCATCCACTGCCTCCGACCCGGCACCTCTTCAGTTTTTAGCTCCATATTCAGGTTGCGCAATGGGTGAATTTTTCCGCGATAACGGAATGCATGCTCTTATAGTATATGATGATTTAACAAAACAGGCATGGTCTTACAGACAGATGTCGCTGCTTCTCAGAAGACCTCCGGGAAGAGAAGCATATCCGGGAGACGTTTTCTATCTTCACTCGCGTCTTCTTGAGCGCGCGGCTAAACTCAATGATGAACTCGGCGGAGGCTCTCTAACTGCGCTTCCTATTATCGAAACACAGGCTGGAGACATTTCCGCTTTTATTCCGACAAATGTAATTTCCATTACAGACGGACAGATGTTTCTTGAGGCAAATCTGTTTAATTCCGGACTCCGTCCGGCAATCGACGTAGGTTATTCGGTTTCGCGTGTCGGAGGCGCGGCGCAGATTAAGGCGATGAAACAAGTTGTGGGATCGCTTAAGATTGATCTGGCTCAGTACCGCGACGTTGAGGCTTTCGCAAAATTCGGTTCCGACCTCGACGCAGCTACCCAGGCACAGCTCAAACGCGGTGAACGTCTCATCGAGATACTCAAACAGAGTCAGTATTCCCCGATGCAGTTTGAAGAACAGATTATGATATTTTTCGCCGCTACAAACGGATATCTTGATGAAATCGACGTAATGGCGATAGCTAAATACGAAACAGATCTTCTTTCTTTTATCAAAAACAATCATCAGTATATTCTTGATGAAATACGCGATAGAAAGGAAATTTCTGATTTTCTGAAAGAAAAAATACACTCCGCAGTAAAAACTTTTTCCGAAAGCTTTACAATTGAAAAACAGATACAGGCATCCAGAGCAAAAGGCGGAAAAGTTAAAATCGGCGGGGACTCAAAAGAAAAGATAATGCCGGATTTCAAAAATATGAATCTGAACGAAGAAATAGAGGTAAAGGAAAGCTCTGTAGCTTCCAAAATATAAAATGGCAGGATTAAAAGAACTCAGACAGAGAAGAAAATCGGTAGCTTCAACGCTGAAGGTTACTTCAGCGATGAAAATGATCGCGGCTGGTAAACTCAAGAAGTCCCAGGACAACATGATTAAAGCCCGCCCTTATTCGGCAAAAATCCGCGAGGTCATGCAGATGCTCGTTTACGGATCGGAATCCTTTACGAGTGATTTCTTCATCAAAAGAACAGGAGACCGTACGCTCTATATTCTTGTAACAAGCGATAAGGGTTTATGCGGAGGATTCAATGCCAATATCATAAAGGCATTAAACTCGGATTTCAGACCCGAAATGGATCAGATAATATCAGTCGGAAATAAAATATCCGCTCATCTTGCCCGAAGAGAAATCATTACCGAGCATTCTTTCGTAAATGCATTTTCTAATTTTGATTTCTCTCTTGCTGCTTCTGTCGGCTCAATGGCGATCGATCTCTATAAAAAAAATAAAATTGATAAGGTAATTCTTATCTATAACAGATTCGAATCTGCACTTTCACAGATAGTTGTCCGGGAACAGCTTCTTCCTGTTGAACTTGAGGATGCACCTACAAGAAAAGCAAATCTTGCTCACGCAAAAATCACAGCTGAACCTTCAGCCGGAGAACTTTTCGACAGCATTTTTCCGCGTTATATAAACTACCTTATCTGGCGCGGTCTTCTCGAATCATTCGCAAGCGAAAACGCGGCGCGGATGACGACAATGGACAGCGCGACCGAAAACGCAACAGAAATGTTTTCAACGTTCACGCTTCAGATAAACAAAGCCCGTCAGGCGGCAATAACTCAGGAGATTTCCGAAATAGTGTCGGGTTCTTCATTTGAATAATATAATTTCGACTTTGGAGTTAAAATGAATACTGGTAAAATAATTCAGATTGTCGGAGCGGTAATAGATGCGGAATTCAGCGATGGTCAACTGCCCGGCATTCTGAACGCACTATCTGTTGACGTTCCTGACCGCAAACTCATTCTTGAAGTTGCTCAGCATCTCGGCGGAAACATAGTACGATGTATCGCAATGGATGCAACGGAAGGACTTACGAGAGGCATGAAAGTAACTGATACGGGTGAACCTATCAGCGTTCCGGTCGGCAATTCAGTTCTCGGACGGATGCTCAACGTCACAGGCGATCCCATTGACGGAATGGGCGAAGTTAAGAATGCTCCCAAACTTTCGATTCACAAACAGGCTCCGGGATTTGACGAATATCTCACCAATGTTGAAGTATTTCCGACAGGAATTAAAGTCATAGACCTTCTAACCCCTTACCCAAAAGGCGGAAAAATCGGGCTATTCGGCGGTGCAGGAGTAGGGAAAACCGTTTTCCTCACGGAACTTATGAATAATGTTGCAAAAGTTCTTCAGGGAAATTCTGTATTCGCCGGTGTCGGCGAACGCACACGTGAAGGAAATGACCTCTGGCATGAAATGAAAGAAGCAGGAGTTCTTGAATCAACTGCACTGGTATTCGGACAGATGAACGAACCTCCAGGAGCACGTCTTCGTGTTGCGCTGACAGGACTCACAATTGCGGAATATTTCAGAGATCATATGAAGAAAGACGTACTTCTCTTTATCGATAACATTTTCCGTTTCACTCAGGCAGGCTCGGAAGTATCCGCACTTCTTGGACGTATGCCGTCTGCGGTTGGTTACCAGCCGAATCTTGCAACAGAAATGGGTTCCCTTCAGGAAAGAATTGCTTCGACTATCAACGGTTCGATAACTTCGATTCAGGCTGTTTTTGTTCCGGCGGATGACTATACCGACCCGGCACCGGCAACGGCTTTTGTTCACTTTGACGCCACAACAAACCTCGAACGTTCTATCGCGGCAATGGGAATATATCCGGCAGTAGATCCACTTTCTTCAACTTCCAGCGCGCTTGATCCGCGTATTGTCGGAGAACATCATTACAATACGGCAAAGGGCGTTAAGGAAATTCTTCAGCGCTATGCTGAACTTAAAGACATCATTGCGATTCTCGGAATGGACGAACTCAGCGATAACGACAAACTTATAGTAAACCGTGCGCGCAAGGTTCAGAAATTTCTGTCACAGCCGTTTTTTGTTGCGGAACACTTCAGCAGTATTGAAGGAAAATATGTAAAGATAGAAGATACCATTGAGGGCTTCTCGGAAATTCTGCAGGGTAAACATGATGATGTTCCGGAACAGGCTTTCATGTATGCGGGCACTATCGAAGACGTCCTTGCAAAAGCAGAATCCCTTGCGGCTGCGGGAGCGGTATAATGCTGACAGCGGAAATAATTTCTCCTGAAGGCATTTTGTTCAGCGGAAAAGTTCTTTTCTTTTCCGCTCCCGGCACTGAGGGAAGTTTCGGCATTTTACGAAATCATGTTCCTTTCTGCAGTGCGCTTAAAGAGGGAATGATTTCGCTCGAAATTCCCGGAATAAAAACAGAAAAACGTGAATTTAAAATTACAGGCGGATTCGTTCAGGTCTATGCCAACAATATTACCGCTCTTGTGGAAATGGAAAATTAGAATTGCCGAAAACTTCTATGAGATAAAGCCCTTTTTTCTTGCGATGGCGAGTATTGACTCTATGATTTCGTCTTCAGACAAAGTCATGGAGTTATAAATCGCATCAAATATTGTTTTATCCGAAGCAGCTCCTTCAAAATAATTTCTAAGCGCATATCTTTCCGAATCGATCTTTCGGGTCAGTACTCTCGCCTTTTCAATCGAAATCTTTTCTCTTTCCGCAACCTGCTTCACTCTCCAATCAATCGGAGCATGCAGTCTTATATGAAGGGAATTCTCATAATGACGTGTAATTGATGCCCCTCCCCTTCCGAGAATAATCACTCTTCCTTCCTGGGCAAACTTCGCAATAACTCTTGCAATCGCGTTTCTAACTGTATCAACTGAAGGTTTTGAATACTTTGAAAATGAAAAATTAAAAAAAGAACTGACAAAGTAATCATCTATTTTCTGATAAGTCATTTCTTTGACGATTTCAGCCGGGACGCCGATCTCCGACGCAGCCTCGGCAATTACCTCATGATTTATTCTTTTCTATTCACAAACCTTGCCGTCAGAATCCGAACATGAAGACAAAACAGAACAAATTTTCTGAGTAATATGATCGCCTCCGCAGCCGTACTCACGAGAAAAAGTGATAAACGGAACATATTTCGAGTTCTTATTGTCAAAATCCGATTGAAGAGTATCCTGAACTTTTGAAGATATATAATCCGAAAAAATGGTTTTCATAAAGGCCTGCCTGAGACAAGCATATATAAAAAAAATACCGGCAGTCAAGTTTTATTTGAATAAATAAAGACTGGAATGATTTAAATTTTTCTTGCAAAGAAGAACGGAGAATTAGAATTGACGCAATGAGAAATACAATATATTATAAAATTTTTTCAGACGCGTTCGGCATTGCACTGGCTGTTTTCTGCGCCGCGATCGGACTTGAAAGTTTTCTTATTCCCAACGGTTTCCTTGACGGAGGAGTCACCGGAATGTCGATGCTTCTCTCTGAAGTCACCAAAATTCCTTTATCCGTTTTTATTATCTTAATCAATCTTCCTTTTATAGCTATCGGATTCCGAACCTTAAATAAAGTCTCGATAATTAAAAGCGTTTTAACTATAAGTCTTCTTTCCCTGTCTCTTGTCATTTTCAAGTTTCCCATAATAACAGATGACAAAATCCTTTCGGCAGTCTTCGGAGGAGCGCTTCTCGGAGCCGGAATCGGTTTCGCTGTAAGAAGCGGCTCGGTTCTTGACGGAACAGAAATCGCATCATTGATTCTCAGCAAAAAAATGGGACTCACAGTCGGGAGTATCATTTTCATCTTCAATGTATTTCTATTTTCAGTAGACGGAATAGTTCTCGGAATTGAAAGAGCAATGTATTCAATTCTCACTTATATCGTCGCTTCTAAAAGCATTGATTTCATCTTAAACGGAATTGAAGAATACACTGCAGTCACGATAATATCTTCCGAAAGCGAAAAAATCAAACAATTCATAATGAAAGAATTCGCAATCGGAATGACAATCTATAAAGGCAAACGCGGTTTGGCAATGACTGATCAGGATATACTTTTCTGCGTAGTTACAAGATTTGAAGTTCCCAAAATAATCAAAATTTCCAAGGAACTCGATTCAAAAGCATTCGTCATTACACATCTCATCGACAACACTTTCGGCGGATTAATCAAGGCGCGAAAAGAAAGATTCTGATGAATTACTTTCCTATTCAGATCGTTAATGTCGGCAGAATGAGGGAATCAAGCGGATACTGTGAACTTCTGCCGTCAGACGCTCTCAAAGAATTTGTAATGTGTTACTGGTTTTTTAATACAACTGATTTATCCGGAGACATTCTGGTAAATCCGGATTGCTGCGCTGACATCATATTCAATCTCAAAGCACGTAATATTAACGATTTCTCAGAAATCACTGGAACTTTTTCAGACAAATTCTATATTCCCGGAAACGGAATTAAAGCCTGCGGAATACGCCTTAAACCCGGAATAACCTATCACCTGATCCGCGAAGGAATTGATTCTCTTTCCAACACTTCCGTTTCATCACTTAACTATCCGCAGATAAACTGCGAATTCATAGCAGAAAACATTATTGAAAAAACAAGCCGTCAAATAAAAGATTTCTTCGACTCATATTTATCCATCGTCTTTCGTCAGATAGAAATACGAGAAAGTAAATTCATTTATTCACTTAATGTTTTCAATACAATTGCAGAAAGCGGATCGAAAGATCTTCTCATTTCAGACAAAACCATGGACAGATATTTTATAAAATATTTCGGACTAACACGGAAGAAAATATCATCTGTGTTAAGGTTTCAGAACAGTCTCCGTCAGATCATTAACTACGGCAATATTCTGCCGGAGGGATATTACGACCAGCCTCATTTTATTAAAGACTTCAAACGATGTGCAGGTATGACTCCTGGTGATTTCTTAAAAAGCATTTCATAAAATTCTATTTTGTCCTTTTTTTACAATATTTATTTCCTTCATATGTTATTCGGTGTATTATAATACCGGAGGAATTATGAAAAGCATTACACCGAATTTGAAAGTTGCTGATATTCCGAATTCTCTTATATTTTATGAAACAATTCTCGGATTTGAAATCATTATGAAAGTTCCTGATGAAAATCCTATCTGGATTATGCTTAAAAACGGCAACGCAGAAATAATGCTTCAGCAGAAGGAATCAATTGAAGAAGAGTATCCTACTCTCAAAGAAAAAGAATCAGGAGCTCTTACTTTTTATACTATTGTTGAAGATTCGGAAGTCTTTTATGAAAAAATAAAAAACAATGTTAACATAGTTCATCATTTACATGTGACTCCATACGGCAGAAAAGAATTTTCGGTAACTGATCCGGACGGATTCATTTTTACTTTTGCTTCATAATAGGAGATAATATGGAATTCATTTTAACAGGTTTTGTTTTATTTGTTGATGATGTTGCTAAGTCAAAAGAATTTTATCAGAATATCCTCGCTCAGGAAGTCGTTCTTGATATAGAAGGAATAAACATTTCTTTCAAAGGCGGGCTTGCTCTTTGGGATAAAAAATACGCCCAGAATAATATTTTCGGAAAAACTAAACCTTCCGGCAAAAGCGATGATCTAGAGATATATCTCGAAACATCGGATATAGACGGCGCTTATAAGAGAATAACAGACTCAGGCGTCAAAATAATTCATCCCATCGCTGTTCAGCCGTGGCAGCAGAAAGTTTTCAGAATCAATGACCCAGACGGTTTCATCGTTGAAGTTGCTGAAAAAATAGATGATGTAATCAAACGTCTAAAAAAAGAAGGATTATCAGAGAAAGAAATTTCGGTAAAAACATTTATGCCTGAAGAATATGTTAATTCGGTATTAACCAAATGAAAAAAGATAATAAATCCGGGCTTATGATTATTCCTGGCGTAGGGAAAGCAACCGTCAGGGACTTAAACCGTCTTGGAATTTTCAAGGTTGAGGATTTAAAGAACAAAAATCCGGAAAAACTTTACGAAGAACTTTCCGGATTCTATGCTTCAAAACTTGACAGATGCGTACTATATGTTTTCAGATGCGCTGTTTATTTCGCAAAAGAAACAAATCATGACCCCAAAAAACTAAAATGGTGGAACTGGAAAGACTGATTATGCTTTCCAATATCCGCATCTTTCAAGAATACTCATCTTAACTCTTTGCGCTGCAATGACTGACCTGAATTTTTCTGTACTCGATGATTTCATCATAGCCTGAACTGCATTTTTGCAGTCATCGAACGAATCCCAGTGCTGAATCATTATCCATTCATTATCTTTTTTACCTTTCACCAGTTCAGTATCTCTAAAACCCTTATCTGCGAATGAAATTCTTTTTCAAGAGAATCAACAATTTCAATAAATTCCGACTGTGAAATATTTTCCGATATCTCGAATTCCACAATTTCAGCAAATATATTATTCATATAACCTCCCTCAAGTTAAGGAAGAAATACTATATATGATGCTATCGTAATAGGAAAAACGCGACATTTATTAAATATTCATACAAATTCAATATTCTGAGTTACAGAAATTTTTCTTTTTAAAAAACTAACCGGACTAATTCCTGTGAATAATTTAAATTCTTCACAAAAATGACTCTGATCATAATAGTAACAATCATATGCGATATCTGTCAGATTCTCATTATTTTCAGAAATGATTTTACTTAAAGAATTGCGAAACCGCAGAAGTTTCATATACTTTTTCGGCGGCATCTGAACATATTCTGCAAAAATACGCTCCGCAGTCCTGCAGCTTATCCCCAGCTTACTGCATATATCTTCAAGTTTTGACATTCCGCTATCATGTTCAAAATATCTGACGATATTCATAATCCGTTTTTGAGGAATCCATTTATCCCTAATTTCTTCCGCAATAATATTCAGCAGCAATGAGGCATTTTCGCTGTAATGTGAATTAAATGTTTTTAATTCATAAAACTTATCTCTGATTTTTAAAGGAGAAAGTTCAGATAAAGCCTGAAGTGAAAAAGAATTAAACGACTTCCCCAAAACTGAGAGTTCTCCTTTATGAGAAATTTCAACCGGAGCATTTCTTATTACGTTGGAAATTATGCGCCCTGTTTCAATAACCGAATCTACTGCTGAATGAGTAATTGTCCCCGACATATTAAGCATCAAATCAACTTCCTTTACAGGAAGAAGAACATGACCCGCACTAGAAGAACTGTCTTCAAGAATCCATACACTCTTCAGTAAGTCCTGAAGATAAGCATTTGATATATTTATTCGTCTGACTTTCATCTATTTATACATGTTCTCCGGGATGTCATTTTTTCAAGCAATTATTGACTAATGACAATATTTCAGTATATTTCTTATAGGGGGTGGGGGTATGTCCTGCTGCAATGCTCAAAAGAAGGCACATCACAGTGAAGATGTAAAAAAATCTCTGCAGTCACGCTTAAAACGTATAGAAGGGCAGCTCCGCGGAATACGTAAAATGATAGAAGAAGATACTTATTGCGATGATGTCCTTAACCAGATAGCATCGGCTCAATCTGCCTTAAACGGAACCGCATTGTATCTTCTCGAACATCATGTCAGACAATGCGTTTCGGATCAGATAAAAAACGGCAAAACGGATGTAATTGCCGAGGTAATTAAAACAATAAAGAGGTTAAGCAAATAAAATGACAAAATACATAGTACTAATTGACGGAATGAGCTGTTCACATTGCGAAAATCATATTGAAAGAACATTGTCGAATCTGGATCCAAAAATGAAAATCAAGGCTTCGGCAAAGGAAAAATCAGCAAAAATTCTGTCCGAAAAAGATATAACTGAAAATGAATTTAAAGCTGCTGTTGAGTCCTCCGGCTACATCTTCAAAGGGATGATAAAGAGATGAAAGAATGCGGCATCATAATCAGCGGGATGACTTGCTCTGCGTGCAGCGCGCGTATTGAGAAAACATTGAATTCATCCGATGGTGTCGTTAAAGCTACTGTCAATCTTGCCTCTTCCATGTCAAAAATTCAATACGATGAAAGCAAAATAACTTCTTCGGAATTAAAGTCTATCATTGACAATCTCGGATATAAGGCAGAAATTCCGGGAAAAGATAAAAATAAATCAGTTATCGATTTGCAGAAAAAAGAAATAAAGAAACTTTTAATTCTGACTGCAATTTCATCAATTCTTTCTTTTCCTCTTCTTCTTTCAATGATTCTAATGCATCTTACAGAGAATTTTTCTTTCATTCATAATCCGTATCTGCATCTTGCCTTATCCGCGCCTGTTCAATTTATAATAGGATTCCGGTTTTACAAAAAATCATTTATAACTCTAAAAACATTTTCTCCCGGGATGGATTTTCTTGTTGCTCTCGGAACGACTGCCGCATACTTTTTCAGCCTTTATAATCTTTTCTTTATTCAAAATCATTCACATTTGTATTTTGAATCCAGCGCGGTGCTTATCACTCTGATTCTCTTTGGAAAATATCTTGAGGCTAAAGCAAAAGTAAAAACATCTTCGGCAATTCAAAAGCTCATGAATCTTTCTCCGGCAAATGCAAGAATATTGAGAGAAGGAAAGGAAATTCAAATCTCTGCCGCGGATTTAATCCCCGGTGATGCAATTGTAATCCGTCCCGGCGAAATAATACCTGCTGACGGAATTGTTATCAGCGGATTTTCCGCAGTTGACGAAAGCATGATTACGGGAGAAAGTATTCCTTCCGACAAATCCGAAGGAAGCAGAATAACCGCAGGCACGCTGAATACCTCAGGCTCTCTGATCATGCGGGCGGATAAAACTGGTGAAGATACTATTATATCGAGAATAATACAGACTGTCGAGAATGCGGCTTTATCAAAAGCTCCGGTACAGAAACTTGCTGATAAAATATCCGGAATATTTGCATGGTCTGTACTTTCAATTGCTGCCGTAACATTTATTTCGTGGTATTTCTATTCAGGAAACATTTCAGAAGCTGTTTCCAATTCAGTTGCAGTTCTTGTAATAGCATGCCCGTGCGCCCTCGGACTCGCAACTCCTACTGCACTCATTGCAGGAATAGGAATCGGCGCTTCTAATAATATTCTCATTAAAGATGCGGAATCTCTCGAAATGTTAAGTAAAATCTCGATTCTGATGATTGATAAAACCGGAACACTAACTGACGGTAAACTTTCCGTAAATGATGTTATTGCCGAAGATAATGAAAAGGACTATGTACTCAGACTGACATCCATCGCAGAAAAATTCTCCGAACATCCGCTTGCAAAAGCAGTCAGAGAAAAATATTCAGATGAAACTCATCCTTCTGATTTCATGTCTTATGCCGGAAAAGGAATTTCGTGCATTTATGAAAATAAAGAATTATTGTGCGGAAATGCAAAATTCATGAAAGATAAAGGCATTCATGAAGATAAAATAAATGAAATGGTTTTAAAAGCATCAAAATCCGGAAAAACATTTTTATTGACTGCGTTTGACAATAAACTGATTGGAGCGGTACCTTTTGACGACAAACTCAGAGACTCTGCAATTACAACAGTTGAATCGCTTGAAAATATGGGAATTAAAACGATTATGCTGACAGGAGATAATTTCAACAGTGCAGAAAAAACAGCTAAAGAATGCGGAATCGAAACTTTTTATCATTCTCTTTTACCTGAAGATAAAGCTCAAATAATTAAGAAATATGAATCAAACAATACCCGAGTTCTTTTTGCAGGCGACGGTATCAACGACGCTCCAGCTCTTGCTTCAGCTTCTGTCGGCCTGACAGTTGCCGGAGGCAGTGATGTAGCAATGGAAGCATGCGCAATAACATTGCTCAAGAATGACTTGAATGGAATAGTAAATGCAGTAAATCTTTCTTCTGCTGTAATGAAAAAAATCAGACAGAATCTGTTTTGGGCTTTTTTCTATAATTGTCTTGGAATTCCTCTTGCAGCATTCGGCTTTCTGTCTCCGCTCATAGCAGGAAGCGCAATGGCTTTTTCATCGGTTTCTGTTGTGACAAATTCTCTTCTTTTAAAGAAAAAGAAATTATTTTAGCAAAACTGCCAAAAGAGTATTGAAGAAAGCCTGTAATTATATTATTCTGGCATCAGGGATATAAACAATAAAGAGGATGAATTATGCCAAAACCGGTATTTGACGCAAACGAAGAGCTCAAGGAACTTTTCAAGGAAATTGAATCAGTTCCGGAAAAACCTAATCCGGTAGGATCAAAAGAAGGCGACCGCACGCATAGAAGCGAAATCCGTTTTAATATGAAACCGGAAGAACTCGAAAGCTTTCTCAATAAATATGTTGTCGGACAGGAAGAAGCTATCGGTGTTATTTCTACAAAAGTATGCACTCACTTCAACAGAATGAAACTGGAACTATCGATACCCGAAGATGAAAGAATAGTCGGAAACATAAAAAGCAACATACTGCTTATCGGTCCTACAGGAATCGGTAAAACGTACATTATAAAACTGATAGCGAAAAAACTCGGTGTTCCTTTTATAAAAGCAGACGCAACCAAGTTCAGCGAAACAGGATATGTCGGCGGTGACGTTGAAGATCTAGTCCGCGAACTTGTTCATGAAGCCGAAGGAGATATCGCCAGGGCCGAATACGGAATAATATATCTTGATGAAATAGACAAGATAGCTTCAGGCGGAAACAGCAACGGTCCGGACGTTTCACGCGGAGGAGTTCAGCGGAATCTTCTGAAACTCATGGAAGAATCGGAAGTCGATCTCAAAACACCTCACGACCTTGCAAGTCAGGTTGAGGCGGCGATGGAAGCGCAGCGTACCGGAAAAGTTTCGAGAAAAAAGATTAATACTAAAAACATACTTTTCATAGTTTCCGGAGCATTCAGCAATCTCGACAAGATAATAAAGAAACGTCTTGATTATAAAACCATCGGATTTGACGGAACCGAAAATAAAAAAACTGATTATTCATTAACCGAACTTTTTAAAACTGTTACAACTCAGGATCTCGTTGATTTCGGTTTCGAATCAGAATTTGTCGGACGTCTTCCTGTGATTGTAACGCTTAACGAAGTTGACGAAGATAAACTTTATAAAATTCTTCAAAATCCGTACAGCGCCGTCATAAACAGCAAAAAACTCGATTTCAAATCTTACGGAATTGATGTTGAATTTAAGGATGAAGCTCTGAAGTTCTTTGCGAAGGAAGCAGCAAAGCAGAAAACAGGTGCACGTGCTCTAATGACAGTTGTTGAGCGCCTTCTGATAAACTATGAAAAAGTTCTGCCTTCTCTTGAAATTAAACAGCTGACGGTTGATGACAAACTCATCAATGATCCCGAAGGTGTTCTTTCGGAAATTATGCGTACCGACAGCATTCGCGGATACCAGCGCGATTTTCTTGCTTCGCACGGAATTCATCTTAGCTTTGAAGATGAAGCAATAACCGTAATTGAAAAAAAAGCAAAGGAAAGTAAAAAAAGCATGAAGCGTATCTGCGAAGACTTATTTCATGATTTTCCTTATGCTATAAAACTTATGAAACTTGAAGAATTCAGAATAACAGTTCAGGCTGCTGAATCACCTCAAAGCTTTATTGAAGAATATATCAGAAAAAGTTATCAGGGAAAATAAGATTTAACAATTGCAAAAGCAGACATATCAGTCTGCTTTTGTTTTTCTTTCATAAATAGCATTTCTCAGATACAGAATCGAATCAATTAATACCATCAAAGTATTCAATGCGTAAAATATTATAACAATATCCTGATTATAAAGTATTTTATGAATCAATCCGCAAACATATCCGAAAACAACAATTAAAAGGAAATGAATCGATTTTCCTTTTGTAGATTTTGATTTAAAGCTTTTATAAATAGAAAACGGCCAGGCAAAGCCGAATGCGATCATCATTCCCATTTCAAAAATACTCATTATCTTCTCCCCTTTTAAAAGTTTAACAAAAATGGTTTAATAATCACTTAATACAGAATCAGTCCCTTTTTACAATTACAAATTTAACTTTTGACTTGATTTATTACAGCAGACAAATATAATTTGCCAAATCTTATGGAGTGCATATGAAAACAATTTGTTTGTTTGTTTCTGTCTCACTTCTCCTTTTTTCAGTTTCTAGTTCAAAAGAATCTGAATATGATAAAGCCGTTTCACTGGTTAAAAAAGCGATAAACTTTTATGACAAAAACGGAAAAGACGAAACATTAAATGCCGTTACTTCTGGAAAATTCATGGATGGCAGAATTTACGTTTTCATTTATGACTATAGCGCAGTTATGCTTGCACATCCCGAAAACAAAAAGCTTATCGGAAGAAATCTTTTTAATGTCCCTGATGCCGATGGAAAATATTTCCGTAGAAATATTGTAGAAGATGCAAAAGTAAAAGGTTCGGGATGGGTTGACTATAAATACAAAAATCCTGAGACTGGAAAAGTCGAAAACAAAACCACATTTTTCCAAAACCACAAAGGGCTTATTTTCTGCTGCGGTGTTTTTAAATAGCGGCAGAATAATCCGCCGCCTGCGGTTATTTTTTTATCACTCTAATAAATTCATCAACTTTTTCTGAAAAATGAATTAATGCAGAATTTACCGTTTCAGGTTTTGACATGTCAACTCCTGCACTTTTCAAAGCATCCAGCGGAAACATCTTTCCTCCGGCTGAAAGAAAATTCATGTATCTTTCAACAGCCGGCAATCCTTTATCCAAAACATTTTCAGCAAGACTGATTGCCGCAGATATTCCTGTTGCATATTTATAAACATAAAATGAGTTATAAAAATGAGGAATCCTCAGCGCTTCCAGTTCGAGTTCCGAATCAATCTCAATAGAGCCTCCGAAATAAGTCTCAAGAAGCTTACGGTATTCGGATCTGATCAGATCTATCGTAAGGGGAATATCATTTTCCGTCATCTGATGCATAATCATTTCGAATTCTGCAAACATTGTCTGTCTGTAAAGTGTGCCCTTGATATCATCAATCTCACGGTTGAGGATATATGCCCGCATTTCATCGTTACCGGAATATTTTTTCAGAAGGTAATCGCTTAACAATGTCTCGTTAAAAGTCGACGCAACCTCTGCGGCAAAGATTGTATACCGGTGATAATGATACGGCTGATTTTTAGCCGACAGAAAGGAATGCATCGAATGACCCGCTTCATGAATCAGCGTATAAAGTGAATTAATATTATTCTTATCATAATTCATTAGTATGTAAGGAGGAGAATCAAAACATCCGGAGGAATAGGCACCGCTTCTTTTCCCTTTATTTTCATATCGGTCGACCCATCCGTTTAAAAGTCCATCCTTTAAAATTGAAGTATATTCTTCACCGAGAATCGCAAGAGCCTTCACGCAAGTATCAACAGCTTCTTCATAATCCATAGAGAAATCAATTTTCCCTACAAGCGGAACATAAGTATCATAGAAATGAATTTTATCAAGAGACAGATATTCTTTTCTGAAATTTATATATTTGGCAAGAGGGGCAATGTTCTTTTTAACTGATTCTAAAAGTGAATAATAGACATCCTTCTTAACATCATCAGAAAACAATGCAGAATCAAGACACGATTCGTAACCGCGCACTTTAGAATAGAACTTATCTTTTTTACAGTTTGAATAAAAAGCGGAACTTAAAGCATGCTTGTGAGAGTCATAAACAGAGTAATACTGCTTGAACGCATTTTTTCTTACTTCTGGTGATTTATTCATCAGAAATCGGATAAAATTTCCGTGAGTCAGCTCAACTTCTTTTCCTGTCTCGTCTTTGATTTTGCCGAATGTAAAATCCGCATTGTCAAGCTGACTGAAAATATCGGCAGCAGAATCAGAAAAATCACCTGACGCAGAAAGAAGTTCTTCTATTTCGGCACTTCTAGTGTAAGGCTTATACCGGATTATTTTATCAATGTAGAAAATATATTCCTTTAAATCCTCTGATTTTTTAAATTCTGAAATTTGATCATCGGGAATTTCCTGAATTTCAACAGGGATGAAACTTGAAAGTTCACCGGCTTTTGTATAAAGAGACATCGCACGTTCAACAAGCGAAAGATAAACACTATTTGTTTTATCCTCATCACTTTTCAGATGAGCATAAGTATAAAGTTTGTCAAGAAGCCTTGATACACCAAGATCAAACTCAATTACCTGTTTCATATCTTCTGCAGATTTTCCGGTTCTACCCTTTAAAAATGCATATTTTTCAACCTCTTCCTTAGCCAGGGAAAAATCCTTTTCCCAATTTTCTAAAGATGAATAAAGAAGCTCAACATTCCACTTATCAGAATCTTTAACCTGAGATCTGTTTATCAAATCCATAACCACCGCCGTTGATTTATTTTTTCGGCTTCAAAAGCTCTGTCAAGCAAAACCTTCACAATGGCACGGAGAATATTTATATTGAAATAATAACTGTGATTTTATATAAGGGTCACGTATTATTAAAAAAGGATGGCTGATGTGAAAAAAATAATCATGATTATATTTATTGCCGCTGCGGCTTTTACTGCATGCTCAAAAGCGCAAATGGATGAAGAGAGTTATACAATTTTAAGAGAACAGATATTTGAAAATATTGCAACAAAAGGAATAGACCACAAATTAACCTCAGCCGAGAAAAAGACAATATTGACAGATGATCTCAAGAAATATAAAATTGATTTTGATTTATTTTGTAACTACATGCAGAATAAACACTCAGATGATTACAAATACATATTCGAGAAGTAGGCATGAATAAAAAAAGATTTTTGCATTTCGGCATCATAATTTTTATCTGCGGTTTTTTGTTCGGGATGACTTTTTCTCTTCTAAAAAGCCAGCAGGAAAACTCTTTCAAGTATCTCGATCAGTTTCACTTTCTTTATAGAGTGATTCAATCTGAATACGTTGAAAACGTGAGCCCTAAAACTTTGTTTCGCGGCGCTATGCGCGGAATGCTTCAATCTCTTAACGACCCTTATTCACGTTTTCTTGACGAAACTGACTACGCAGATTTCAAGGGCGGAGTCACCGGACGCTTTACCGGCATAGGTGTCGAACTTACAATTAAGAACGACGCTGTTGTTGTAATATCACCCATCGAGGATTCTCCCGCACATAAGTCCGGGATCCGCTCAGGAGATACTATATTACAGCTGAACGGCACACAGGTAAAAAGTGATAACTATCAGGATCTGATAAAAGATATCAGAGACAAAAATTCTCAGGTCTCAATATTAATCAAAAGAGAAGGCTTTGACGAACCTATTGAATTTAAAATCGATAAAGCTCCAATAAAAATAAAAAGTATAAAATCGGGATTTTTGAAAGAACATCCTGGAATCGGATATATCAGAATAACACATTTTTACGCTGAAACCGGTGTTGAATTTGAAAAAGCTCTCAAAAATCTCTCAACTACAAAAAAAATCATTATTGATTTAAGAGATAATCCCGGCGGAGATTTCGAAACATCGATTTCCATGGCAGACATGCTTCTTCCGAAAGGCAAAGTGATCACGACAACACGCGGAAAGGAAGGAACAGGTGTCGGGGAAGAATTCAAATCTCTGAAAGATCCTCTTTATTCCGGTGATGTTTTTCTTCTGGTAAACTCAGGAAGCGCATCTTCTTCAGAAGTATTTTCCGGTGCTCTTAAAGATAACGGCAGAGCTAAACTTATTGGACAAAAAACTTTCGGAAAAGCTCTTGTTCAGAGAATAGTTGATATTGAAGAAAACACTTCCGGATTCACAATTACCATGAGAAAATACTATACTCCCAGCGGAACAATGATTCATAAAAAAGGAATTGAACCTGATTTTGCAGTAGAACTTCCGAAATACAGTGATGATGACAAGAAAAATCTTTCCCGTGTATTCAATGACGGAATACTTGAAAATTTCGCTAAATCAAAAAAAGCATACACAAAAGATACCGCACAGGAATTTCTTTCACTTCTTGAATCAAAGAATTTGAAAATATCACCTTCAATTGCGCTTTTCTATTTAAAAAAGGAAATCAACAAGACAGAACCTTCACCGCTTTATGATCTTGAATTTGATTCTGAACTTAATAAAGCAATAGCTCTTGCAGGAGCTAAATAAATGGCTATTGGTCTTGGACTCGAAAGCTCATGCGATGAAACTTCCGCTTCTGTTGTTGAAGACGGCATAATTATACGCTCTAATATAATTTCTAGTCAGATTGATCTTCACAGTGAATATTTCGGAGTTGTTCCCGAAATCGCTTCCAGAGCTCATTTAGAGCTCATAAACGGGGTTATTCAGAATGCACTGAATGATGCAGATATAAGCTTTTCCGATCTTAACTTCGTTTCCTGTGCAAACAGACCCGGTCTTATCGGCTCACTGATGATTTCACTGCAAAGCGCCAAGACAATATCATACACTCTTAATATTCCGCTTATTACGGTCAGCCATATAGAATCTCATCTTTATGCGGCATTTCTTTCAAATCCCGAACTGCAATTCCCATTTATCGGACTGCTTATTTCCGGAGGAAATACGGCTCTGTATCTGGTTAAAGGAATTTCTGATTTAACACTGATAGGAAGAACAACCGATGATGCAGTCGGTGAAGCATATGATAAAGTTTCAAAATTCCTGAATCTCGGTTATCCGGGCGGCCCGATAATTGACAGGCTGGCCAAATCGGCAATCCGCAAAGATATTTCTTTCCCTAAACGCGTGAACATGAAGAATGATCCGTTTGATTTTTCTTATTCAGGTCTTAAAACTGCAGTTGTAAACTATATAGCAAACAATCCCGATGCGGATAAAGAAGAAATTGTTTATGCCTTTCAGGAAAGCGCGGTTGGAATTCTCATATCACGTCTTGTGCTGACTTCAGAAAAATTCGGAATAAAAAATGTCGTTGTTGCAGGCGGTGTTGCTGCAAATTCCAGACTTAGAGAAAGGCTTTCTGAATTACATGATATCAATGTTTTCATTCCTGAACCTGTTCTGTGTACGGACAACGCGGCTATGGTTGCAGGTCTGGGTTATCACTACTACTCTAAAAAGCTGTTTTCGGATTTAACTTGTGAAGTTTATGCCAAAGATTCAGATCTTCGAATCAAGGGAAATTTTATTTAGATAAGGAAGAGGATCGGCATAATTTGTGCCTATTCTTATCTGATAATGGAGCATGTATCTTGCAGCTCTGCCTGTTTTACCTACATATCCGATGATTTCACCTTTGCTGAGTTTCTGCCCGACATCAACCGTAACCCTCTGACAATACGAGTAAATCGTTGAATACCCGTATTTATGAGAAACAGTTATTCTCAAGCCGTAAACAGAATCCCAAACTATCGATTCAACCGTTCCAGGAGCAGATACTTTTATTTCAGATCCCGGATATGCTGCGATATCAACACCCAGAGCTCTCTCTCCGCTGCCGGAAAGAGAAGATGACTTCGAATCACCGAATGCAGTGATTATATTACCATTAACAGGCCAAAGCGAAGGCGTATTCTCTATGACTTTCGCCCTGCTTTCCATAAACCTTTTTATAACAAGAAGCTTGTCTTTTGAAGCTTTAAATTCCTGTTCGATTTCTTCAATGGTTTAAGATTCAATTGAAGGAGAAGATGGATCTGCCGGCGGCTGTTCGGATCCGCCGCCCTTTCCGGATGAAAAAGAGGACCCTTCCGGAGTAAAACGGAAAAGAGGATCAGCCTGATCGTCAAATTTCTTAAAAACGGAATAAAGCCTGTTTATTTCCTCTTTGTACATTTCTATCTGGTTAGTATAATCGCTTTCATAAAGCTCAAGCTTATCCACTTCCTTTACAGTTGAAGTATGATTAAGAATTGTAAGAGAGGTTACGACAATAACAACAGCAAATAAAGACAAAACTATTGTAACCGTATACATCGATATATGGAAATTAACAATTTTTTTCTCAGAATGCGGGATAAACATGAGGGTGATTCTTTCGTTTCCCTTTTTGCGGACAGCAGCAAGCCAGTCGGAAAAACGCTTCTTTACGGAGTCCTTTCGCTCTGAAAGAAGATAATTCAGATTCTGCTGAAGATCATTAAAATTTGTTTCCCTGAACGGGTTAAGCCGCATCAAAATCTCCTCAAATTACATCTATTTCATTATCGGCAATATACTGTCAAGTGGTTTATAGAAAGTGACCTGAAATGAAATTTTATTAATAAAATTATTCTTAATCTAATATTTTTTTATCTTTATGGCATTATTAAACTTAATTTACTTGACGATTCCACGCCTTTTTTTAAATTGCTTCCAGCGTTGAAACAATTTTGCGTGAATACTTATTTCCTGTTTTCTGCAATTATTTTGTTTGACACATAATGACCGTTTTAGTATTTGGTTATTCACGCTGAGACGCTAGCTCATTCGGTAGAGCAACTGCCTTTTAAGCAGTGGGTACCGGGTTCGATTCCCGGGCGTCTCAAATGCCCTCGTCGTTCAGTGGTCTAGGACACCGGGTTTTCATCTCGGGAACAGGGGTTCGAACCCCCTCGAGGGTGCATCAAAAAGGAGTTTCGAAAGAAACTCCTTTTTTTTTGGAGAAATTTATATGGAAAAAATAAATATCTCAATAGTTGGCTGCGGAGCACATTCGCATCTTCACGCAAACGCGGCAGCCGCATTTCCTGAAGTAACAATCACATCATGCTGTGATATCGATTCATCCCGCTCGAAAATCTGGGCAGAAAAATATAAATGCCGTCCTTACACAAATATCACAGAGATGATAAACTCAGAGAAACCTGATGCGGTTGTTCTTTGCACTTGGCCGAATCAGCATCTTGAACAGATAAAAGAATGCCTCACATCCGGAATAAAAAACATCCTTTGTGAGAAATCACTGACGATAACATCAAAAGATGCGTTTGAAATTCGCGATATTGTCAACAGCTACGGAGCTTTTCTGATGGAAGGCTGCATGTTCCGGCATCACCCGGCTATTAGAAAAGTTGAAGAACTTGCATTTTCTTCCGGTTTGGGAAAAATTGATTCAATACATGCATCATTCAGCAACTATGAACCTGAAGCTCATAAAGACAAACTAAACTCGCAGGACTGGCGTTATAGAAAAGAATGCGGCGGCGGGGTTACTCATGACTGGATGAGCTATTGCGTCAATGCCGCCAATTATTTCAGCGGAAGCGAACCTATAACTATATTTGCATCCGGCAATCACAACAAAGATTATGACGTAATAGACCGTGTTTTTTCCCAGATATCGTATGAAAACGGAATCGCGGCATTCATTGAAAGCAGCAAGCACGCTAACTTCACTCAAATGCTTCATATCAGCTGTGCAAACGGAATCATTCAGCTTCCTGTTGCCTGGGGAATTTACGGCGATATATTCATCAACGTCCTTCACCGCAAGGAAAAATGGGGATATATAATGACCGACCGTTACGAGATTGAGGAAGCAGATTCCTTCGTGCTTCAGTTAAAAAATTTTCTGGATGTTATGAAAGGCAAATCAAAACCTCTTGTGTCTTTAGATGAATCGGTAAGAAACATACATACTGTTGAACTGATAATCCAAAGTATCACAGAAAAAAAATCTGTTTCCTTCTGCTGATAAATAAAATTCAGCGGAATATTTTTGTTGATATTAATACATGCAGTTAATTTCTGAGGTATGGATAAATTTTCACTTAAACCTCTGACATGCTCCTTCGAGTATTTGGAACAAATTCCCGTAATCGTCACAAGCGGGGATATTACTTCTGATTCCGAGGAAATTCTCACACGCTATTTCGATCAGGCGCTTGACTCAGACTGCACAGTCATTGCAATTGAATTCAGAGAATCTTTTTATATCAACAGCTCCGGAATTGTAGATCTTCTGAAACTCTTTAAAAAAGTCTCAAATTCAGGCAAAAAAACCTTCATCTATCTTCCAAACGAGTATTTTAATACAATATTTCAGATTATCGGCCTATACGAAATTGCACCGCCCGTCATGAACAAAGAAGAGCTCCTAAAGCTCATTCACTCAAACCGTTAAAACATGATCAAAAAAGCAATTAGTCGATAATTCTATGTCCCGGGCACAATCTGCAGAAATCGCTTTCATATAACGTTCTATTCCGATAAGAGGATAATCCGTACCGAATAATATACGTCCCGGCGCACAAAGAAGTGCCGTCCTGTAAACATCATCAGAATATAGAAAAGGTGAAGCGGAAATATCAAAATAGACATTTATCAGAGAATTTCTAATTTCAGGCATTAGGAAATAAAACAAAAAACCTCCGCCAAGATGCGAAAGAATGACATTTGTTTTTTTATTACGGCCAAGAATATCTGAAAGCTTCTGAAAATCAGTTATGTATTTCCCGGGATAATTATGACCTACAGCTTCATTTAAATGAATATTTACGGGAAGGTTTTTTATCCCCGCAAAATACAGTATCTCATCAAGATAATCATATCTGACATTTCCATCATAAAAAGCAATTTCTCCGATACCGGAAAAACCCGATTCAATCAAACCTGCGATATCTCTTTCAATATCCTGTGAATTAAAACTGATATTACCGAAAAAATGGATACCGTCCGAGAATTGCTCGCAGACGCTTGAAAAATATTCATTCTGTTCTACAAGAAATTCATCTTTTATCCATGGGAAAGAAAGTATAACGGCTTTTTCTGTTTTAGAATTTTTAAGATAATCTTTTATGTTATCTGAACCGGAAATCCGTGCTTTACTGCTTTGATAGAGCAGCCTGAAATAATCATCCGAAAAATATTCTTCCCGAAAATTAACAGCTCTATCCTGAAAGCAATGTATATGAACGTCGTTCATTTATATTATCCATGATGCTTTTTGCTTGTTTTTTTACGCAAGTAAACAACAGAATACGACAATGTTATAATAATTACTACAAAAACACCTGTGAAAATCAAAGATGTCCTGAAAAGGAAGCTTTTAATTTTCAACTCGCTTTCTTCAATAAATTCAATCGGTTGTGAAATTTCAACAAGAGCAGAAACTTCACCATTTTTACCGCGAAGCGGCGCCGTAGCCGCAAGCCACTTTCCGTTTTCATCGACATATTTTGTAACTTTTACCGCACCCGCATTGAACGTTTCATAATACTCAGAATTCATAGAATACGGAAAAAGAAAATCATAAGCATCTGCATCAATTACACAGTATACATTTTTAAGTTTTTTATAAATATAAACGGATATTCCCATATTCTGATCAGACTCATCAGTGCCTAATATTTTTTTCATCTGCTCAGAAAGTTTTATGAATGAATCCGAAGAAATATCTTTCGGCGATTTTATGTCATTCACTAGATCTGCATCAATTATCCGCGATGCAGTTTTTGCCAAATATAGAAATTTCTGATCTCTTTCCTGATCTATCTGCTTTTGCATGTAATGGTGAAAAAAGATAAAAGAAACCAGATTATAAACGAAAAAAAACAACGCAAACACAAATGCCCTTTTTAATACGGACGGCATTTTACCTGATAATAAAGGATAGACATATACTTTAATGTAATAAATAGAAAGAATAGAAAAAAGAATTATGGAAAAAATGTAAGCTACCTTTAAAATTTTCTCATAAGCGAAATAATCCGCTTCATAGATATCCCGGATGTCAGCAGTAGATTTTTTTATCTCAAGAAGATTTCCGCGATACTTATCCGATGTAAGAATTTTCCCTTTTGAAAAAATAAAATTAGTCATTAGGATATTTCCTGCATAACCGCTTTTATAGAGTTCTTTGAAATCAAAAAGAACAATTGTTTTTCCGTTTTTAAATGATATTAATCGCTGAGAATACAGCTCATTGAAAATTAATCCGTATTCATCATCATACATAAGTGAATACGGGAACACTACTCCAAGACTTTCATCTATTTTAAGAAGCTCCGGCTCCATTTTTTCATTAATGCGGATTATATCACCGCGTGAATTCGAATAGTATATTTTTCCAGGAATCGTGCCGCATATGTTATTTATAGGATATTCTATTTTCGTAGAAAACATTTTTATCTTTTCAGAACCCAAAAGATCAGTCTTATAAAGAGAGAGCATATTATGTTCGTCAAAATGATAGTAATAAAGATATTCGCCGGATATTTCTATCGAAGGGATCATCGCAGCCGAATAAATATAATCTTCTGTTATTCTTTTTCTCATGTAAGAATCATAAACATTACGGACAATAGTTCTAAGGTATTTGAAATCAGGCGAGTAAACCTGAATTTCGGAAATTTCAGTTTCACCGTCATCTGCCGAATAAACGACATTATTCACATAAATATTTCCGGCATTGTCTGTAACCATCTTGTAGAAGTTATATACGGAAGAATTATCGCGGCTTCCGCCCTGCATCTCATAAAGGCGTTTTCCTGATTCGCTGATCTTAATTAAGCGCTTGAAACCGTTAGCTCCGTTATCAATAACAAAATATCCGTCATCGGCGGGATATACAGAATGAACAGCGTTGAGTTTGATGCTTTTATCGAAAAGAGATTTATTAAGCAGATCATGACGGAAAATAATGAAGACAAAGGATGCCGCGCAAACCGCCACTTTCAATATGCGAATATACCTGGATTTTGAAAAGTCACTCCATTTCATAACAGCCCCGCAAAATTTAGTACACCCAGGCTGATAGGAAGTTCGAAGAAAATTAATTGGAGATAAACGGGATCGAACCGTTGACCTCTTGAATGCCATTCAAGCGCTCTCCCAGCTGAGCTATACCCCCCAATCCATACCAAGCTTAACAAAGACATCTGTTTTTTGCAATTATTTTAAAAGTTCTTCTATTTCTTTTTCCTTCTCACGGCAAACACGGTCTCCCTCAACAAGAGCTTCAATTGAACGATAAAACTCCAAAGATCCGAAAGAAAGCAGATTCGGCTCAAGAAGGAGATCCGGTCTGGAATATTTAAGTAAAAGCTCGGTATTTTTTAAATCCATTATGTCAATGGTCTGAAAAATTACCTCAAACACGTTGGGCATATCATCTTTTTTTTCGTCAGACTTCACAATAAAGTATGACGTAAATTTTTTCAGCCACGAATAATTTATTTTCTCGCTCAATTCAGTTATCTTTTCCAAAGTCCGCGGCTTCGATCTTCCGGACAGATTTCCCTCTGCGAAAGATGCGGACACTGCATTATTATGTGTTTTCAATGCAGGATGAAGATTCACTGCAATAACCCGGTCTGCTCCCATTTTTTTTACGACATCAACCGGAAGCGGATTAACAACCCCCCCGTCTATAAGAATTCGGTTTTCGTATCTGACCGGCTCGAATATTCCTGGAATGGATATACTTGCCCTGACCGCGCTCAAAAGATTTCCGGATGAGAAAATCACCTGTTCACCGGAATGATACTCTGAAGCTATGATACTCAATGGCTTAGGCAGTGATTCTATTGTAATATCAGCCGGTATAAATTTTTCCAGCCATGTCATCATTTTTCGGGGATTCATCAGTCCCGATACCGGAATTACCGGAGACATAAGCGAAAAAAGATCCGCCTTTGTGAAAGAAATAACTTCACTTTTAAATTTTTTAAGATTTCCGCACAAGTAAATCGCGCCGATTAGGGCTCCAACGCTTGATCCGGATATATAGTCGATTGAGAGACCCTTTTTTTCAATAAACTCAATAACTGATATATGAGCAATTCCCTTTGCGCCGCCGCTACCTAATGCAAGTCCGATTGTTTTCTTATTATTCATCATTAACAAGTTACTATTTTTGATATAATTTTGAAAGTATAATTTGGATCAATAATAACAAATAATCTCAATCAATTATCTGTTTAATATCCACTATCAGCCGAATACTCCATTTAAACCTCTAAAAGGATGTTGACATCATCCCTAAAGCCGGGTCTAATGATATCATTACAAATAATAAGGAGTAAAAAGATGAAAAAATTAGTTCTTCTTTCCGCAATATTGACTCTTGTTTTTGCGGGATGCGAATCTTCACAGAAAAAAATCAACGCAGAAAAAAATCCTGATCTGGTATCGGCTGCAGAAAAAGGGGATAAAGATCAGACTAAAAAGGCTCTTGACGAAGGAGCAGACCCGAATGCCAAAAATACCAAAGGCTGGTCTTCACTGATGATTACAGCTTATTACGGAAATGACGAAGTTGCTTCTGAACTTATTGGTGCAAACGCAGACGTAAACCAGAAAAACACAAACGGTGTAACACCTCTCATGATTGCATCTTACAAGGGAAATGTTAAATTAGTTAATCAGCTTATCGCCAAAGGCGCTGATGTAAATGCGCAGTCTTCTAAAAAAGTTACAGCTCTGATGGCAGCAGCTTACACAGGAAAAAAAGAAACTGTTTCTGCACTAATAGCTGCAAAAGCCGATCTCAACATGAAAACACAATCAGGTGCTACAGCCCTTTATTATGCTGAAAAAAAGAATAATACTGAAGTTGCTGAAATATTAAAAGCTGCAGGTGCAGAAAAATAATTTCTTTTTTCTGAATTTTGTTGACAAAAAAACACCATGGGTTTTTATGGTTATTGTTTGGTGGTTAAAGAGAGAGGGTCACACCTGTTCCCATTCCGAACACAGAAGTTAAGCTTCTCATCGCCAATGGTACTGCATGGAACACTGTGCGGGAGAGTAGGACGCTGCCAGACTCGGAATTATAAATTCATAAAAAA
>Ga0116141_10000480_pt1 | contig 31496 bp, 23 predicted proteins | sample AD_UKC097_MetaG_FD_89744 | JGI IMG/M metagenome (GOLD analysis project Ga0116141, IMG submission 89744) | Active sludge microbial communities of municipal wastewater-treating anaerobic digesters from USA - AD_UKC097_MetaG | ecosystem: Engineered > Bioreactor > Anaerobic > Digestate | place: USA...
CCCCCATTTCACCTTCAATCGCCTCCGGAAGCGGTGTTTTCATGCATTCGGGGGACACTCCTTTGCATTCTGTTTCGTACACCGTATTCCTATGGTCCAAACCGAATCCTGGTCTCACGGGATCGATGGAATGCCGGACGCGGGCATGAAAGGATACGCGACAGTCGCGAACTTTCCCTGCCATGAATCCCTTTGCTCCAATCTATCTCTTATCAGGGCAAGAGTCTCCACCTTTTTCAGCGACCAGTCCGGCGCAACCAGTTCCTGCGGATGCGGATCTCCGGTGAGCCGATGGATGACCATATCCTCCGGGAGGCGTTCCAGAAAGTCGCAAACCAGATTAACATATTCCATCTGTTCAAGGCATTTGTAATTTCCTTCCCTGTAGAGCCATTCAAGCCGGGTTCCCTTCACGACGTAAAGCAGGTGGATTTTGATTCCGTCGATACCTAAAACCGCCAAAACCTTTGCGGTTTCCAGCATATGGTTTCGATTTTCACCGGGAAGGCCGAGAATCACATGTGCGCAGATATTGATTCCCCTGTTTTTTGTAGCCTCGACGGCCGATCGGAAACATGAAAAGTCATGTCCGCGGTTGATCATCGTAAGCGTTGAATTATGAATGGACTGAAGACCGTATTCAATCCAGATCAGATAGTGTTTGGCATAGTCCTGGAGAAGTTTTAAAATGGGTTCATTCACGCAGTCGGGCCGCGTTCCAATGGAAAGACCGACGATTCCCTCGACAGCCAGAGCCTCTTCGTAAAGCTTTTTGAGTTTTTCAAAGGGTGCGTAGGTATTGGAAAAGGATTGGAAATAGGCGATGAACTTTTTTGCCTTGTATCGTTTGGCAAGGACCGCTTTTCTTTTTTCCAGTTGCTCGGTCACGCTGAATCCGTTTGCGCAGGCACCGGTTCCGGATCCTCGGTCATTGCAGTAAATGCATCCCTGCGTTGAAATCGTGCCGTCCCGGTTCGGGCAGGTCAACCCCGCGTCGATGCTGATTTTCTGTACCCGGCATCCGAAAATCCCCTTGAGATATCCGCTTAAATCGTTATACTTTTTATCCATGAATCATTCTTCCGGTTATTGACCTTATTCCGACGGAAGGATATACTGCGTATTCTTACCGGCGAATCAATTTTTACTCATGTGCATATATACCATAGCGCAAGGCCGCGAACAATGGCCCTTGTGCTCGGGATCGCGGAACGAAGAAGAATTTCGAATGAGTTTTTATCAGAAAAAATATGATGTGATTGTTGTCGGTGCAGGCCATGCCGGATGCGAGGCTGCACTTGCCTCTGCCAGAATGGGGTGCCGTGTTCTTCTCATGACGATCGATCTGGACAAGGTGGCTTCCATGCCTTGCAGCCCGTCCATCGGAGGAACGGCAAAAAGCCAACTTGTTAAGGAAATCGATGCGCTGGGCGGAGAGATGGCAAAAATTACGGACAAAACCGCCATCCAGTTTAAAACGCTGAACACCAAAAAGGGCCCCGCGGTACAGGCATCCAGAACCCAGAACGACAAGATCCGCTACCATATCGCCATGAAAGCTGTTCTTGAAAAGCAGCCGAATCTGGACCTTAAACAGGCAATGGTTGAGCGGCTGGTTCTGGAGAATGATCGGATATCGGGACTGGTTGATCATACCGGTTTCGGATATACCGCCGAAGCGGTGGTGCTTGCTACCGGCACTTTTCTGAGCGGTTTGATTCATATCGGTTTTACGTCCGTTAAGGCCGGAAGAGCGGGTGAATTCGCTTCCTATGGCCTGCCGGTTCATTTAAAAGAACTGGGGTTTCGCCTTGGAAGGATGAAAACCGGCACCCCCCCTCGGCTCAAGAAATCCACGATTGATTTTTCCGCGTTTACGAAGCAGGAATCCGATCGGTATCCCACGCCGTTTTCATATTTTACCGAAACGATTCCGGACTTTCAGGTTGCCAGCTATATCGGTCATACCAATCAGGGAACGCACAAGATTGTGCGGGACAATATTAAGTTTTCGGCTCTGTACGGCGGTATTATAAAAGGAGTTTCCGCACGATACTGTCCATCGTTTGAGGACAAAATCGTAAAATTTTCTCACAAGGACAGGCATCAGATCGTTCTTGAACCCGAAGGCCTTGATACGGATGAAATTTATGCAAGCGGCCTTGGAAACAGCCTTCCCATGGAGATACAGATTCAGCTTGTCCGGTCTGTGAATGGCCTCGAGGGGGCTGAAATTATGCGACCTGCTTATGCCATAGAATACGATTACATAGATCCGGTTCAGCTGAAACCGACTCTTGAAACAAAGCGGATTTCCGGGTTGTATCTGGCGGGGCAGATCAACGGCACCTCGGGTTATGAAGAAGCGGCGGCCCAGGGGATGTGGGCCGGGATCAATGCGACGTGCAAGATCCAGAATAGGCCGGCGTTTATACTGGATCGCTCCCAGGCTTACATGGGCGTTTTAGTGGATGATCTGGTCACAAGAGGTACGCGCGAACCCTATCGGATGTTTACATCCAGGGCTGAATACAGGCTTATGATGAGGGAGGATAACGCCGATTTAAGGTTGATGGAAAAAGGGCATGAACTGGGCCTTATTGACGATAATGCAGTAAAAGAGGTGCGCGAACGGAAAACGCAGATTGAAAAGGAAATCTCGAGAATTCGAAACACGGTGATAAAACCGGTCCAGGAGACGAATGATTATTTGGAAAGCATAGAAACAAAACCGATAACGACCGGAATTTCTCTTGATCAACTCCTGAAACGATCGGAGTTGGATTACCAGGCAGTCGAAATTTTGGCGAAAAGTCCGGATCCGGTCAGCGGCAGGGTTGCTCGGCAGGTAGAGATAGAGATCAAGTACGAGGGTTACATCCGGAAGCAGCTGAAAGAAATTGAGAAATTCAAAAATCTCGAAGGCATGAAGATACCTGAGGGTTTCGATTATTCCAATGTACACGGCCTTTCCAATGAACTGAAGGAAAAACTTATGGATATAAAACCCGGTTCCCTTGGGCGGGCATCCCGTATCGATGGGATGACACCCTCCGCCATTTCCGTGCTCATGATTGCCATTAAAGCTTCAGGGAAAAAATCTTCAAAACAGGAATAAGGGGCAAGGACCAGCCGCGTTATCGCCTTGACACTTCATGGTATTCAACTTATTTTAAAAATTACAGTTCGGAATGTGTGTTCACCATTTTTAAAGCGGGAAATCGGCGACGTGCGTCTTGTTTTCGCAAAAGAGGGGTTTTCTACAATCAATCTATCGCAAGGATTTTCGGTGATATGCGTATCGTTGACCGCTGCGGCTGAAAACTCCCGAAAAGCTAAGATGCGGGTTTTTCTGAAAGCGCATCAAGAATGGATGAGGGATAACAAAGGATTTTGATAATGTCCGAAACGGATTACTATAAAGAACTCGGTGTAGAAAGAAACGCCTCTAATGAACAGATCAAGAAGGCTTATCGTAAACTCGCCATGAAATACCATCCGGATCGCACGAAAGGAGACAAGGCCGCGGAAGAAAAATTTAAAAAAATAAGTGAAGCATACGCTGTGCTGAGCGACAAGGAAAAACGAAAACAATATGACACATTCGGCTCAACCGGATTCCACCAGCGTTATACAAGAGAAGACATCTTTAAGGGGTTCGATTTTTCGGATATTTTCAAAGAATTCGGATTCGGCGGCGCGGATGCTTCAGATCTTTTTACAGGCAAGAAGCGCGGGATGCGATTTTCTTTCGGCTCCGGCGGGGCTCCGTTTGGCTCTCGTTCCAGGCATCAGCCCGAGGTTAAAGGGGCCGACTTGGTCTACGAACTTCCTTTGACCATTCAGGATGTGGCGACCGGAGCGGTCCGAGCGATAAATATTCAACGAGAAGGCCGCTCCGAAATGTTGACGGTAAAAATCCCAAAAGGAATGACAACCGGCAAAAAACTGCGGCTTGCCGGTAAAGGTGACCCGAGTCCATACGGAGGTCCTCCGGGAGATCTTTTCATACGTGTCAAGGTTATGGATGATCCGGTTTTTCAGGTTGAAGGGCACGATCTTTACGTCAATCGTGAAATAAAGATCAGCGAAGCGCTTCTGGGTACAAGTATTTTGGTTCCGGGTCTCGATGGCAGTCAATTCGCTCTGAAGATACCGCCGGGTACGAAGCATGGAACCAAAATGCGGCTTTCGGATCGAGGACTGCCGCAGATGAGCGGGAAAAAAGGAGGAGATCTATATATCCGCATCCATATCCATATTCCTAAAATGCTTACAGAAGAACAAAAAAAAGCGGTTGAACAGCTGGCGAGCGCGGGTCTTTAGCCGTTCAAATTCATTGACAAGCGGGTCAAATCACTGTACTGCGTTTTATTCAGACCTGATAAAATTTTGTTTGTTCAGAACTTCGAGTTGCATAGCAAGCCGATTCCCCGTCTCGGCTTCAGCGGGACTGCGGCGAACCCCCGTCGTATCAAATCAGGAAACGGCAAATTTCTTTTAAAGATTCTTGCGAAAGTGTCGATATCAAATCTAATTGGAAAGGCAAGGAATTTCAAATTCTTTGCCGTTTTTCGTGATGAGCGGGCGTTGTAAAAAATTTTTTCGTTCAAAGGCCTCTATTAAAATATCACCGAATGAAGGCATATTTTCTTGAAAGGCAGCCATGACTGAATTACTTCCTTTCATGACAAAAGAGGATATTGACAAGAAGGTAAGCGCGCTTGCCCGAAGAATTTCCGCCGACTATGAAAATCGCGATCTGGTTATTATCGGGGTCTTGAAAGGTTCGTTTATTTTTTTATCCGACCTCGTCCGAAGGCTCACGATCCCTGTTCAGATTGATTTTGTCGGAGCTTCCAGCTACGGTTCCGGAGTATCCTCGTCGGGCAGCATTCGTTTGACCAAAGAAATCGGGGTGGACGTGAAGGGTAAAGACGTTCTCCTTGTCGATGATATCATTGATACCGGTTTGACATTGGCCTATCTCGTTGACCATATAAAATCTTTCGGTCCGAAATCGGTAAGGATCTGCATTTTTCTGGACAAAAAGGAACGCCGTAAAACAGCGTTAATGATTGATTATACGTGTCAGGTGGTTGAAAGCGGATTCCTTGTGGGGTATGGGCTCGATTATGCTGAAAATTACAGGAATCTGCCGGAGATTTACCAACTGAAATTATAACAAGTGCCGGTTCGTAAACGCTGATCTCATTTCTGAACCGATACTGAAAAATGAGGGTGTTTTATGATCATTACGTGCGAGAAGTGCGACACCAGTTTCAATTTAGATGAAAGCCTGTTGAAACAGACGGGATCAAAGGTTCGATGTTCTAAATGCAAACATACCTTTCTGGCCTATCCGCTGATGACGGCGGAAAAACCGGATCAGCCCCTTGAAACCACACCGGGCCTTGAATCCGGGAAAAAGACCGAAGCTTTTGGATTCGACCAAAAGCAGGGAAAACCGGTGGGAGAGGATCTTTTTCAGGAAAAACCCGAAGAGGGGATGGCGGCTCCTGAAAGCGATTCAAAATTCGATGATGGATTAGAGAAGCAGGAAACCGGGTTCGAAGATCTTGATTTGTCCGAACTTGATGAGTTGCTTGAAGCGGAAGAGAAACCGGAATCGAAAGAATCCTTTGACATCAAGGCCGAGGATCCGGATCTGGAAATGGACATGCAATCGGAGTCTGATATCGAACCGGTGGCGGTTGGTCCAAAATCCGAATTTGAAGAAGAAGATATCGCCCTTTCGGATATGGAAAAGCTGATTGAAGCGGATGATGAACCCGGGACCGGCGAGGCATCGGGAACAGACGAAGAGGATCTGGATCTGGATTTGGAAGATTTTGATCTGACGGATTTAGAGCCGATACCCGAGACGGAGGAGGAACCGAAAGCGGAAGAGGACCTTGGGACTGAGTTGGAAGAGCTTGATTTGTCCGAAATCGATAAGATGTTGGAAGCGGATGATGAATCACGGACCGTCGAGGCATCGGGAACAGACGAAGAGGATCTGGAGCTTGAGCCGGAAGACTTTGATCTGACGGATTTAGAGCGGATGCTGGAGACGGAGGAGGAACCGGAAGCGAAAAAAACCGGCGAGACGGAGCCGGAAGATCTTGATTTGTCCGATATCGATAAAATGCTCGAGACCGAGGAGGAGTCGGGGTCGGGAGAAAAACATGAAACGGAAATAGAGGAACTTGAATTAGAATTTAACCTAGAGGAGGGGGCCGGTGATAAAGAGGAAGATGCCGGAACCGCTTCACCAAACGATATCCCTGAACTTGGTCTTTCCGAAACGGATGAAACGGAAAAGTCGGAAGCAGAAAAAAATTCCGAAGCCGAGGACATGGAACTCGAATTTCAATTAGAAGACAGCGAACCGGAATCAGACAGTAAAGGAGTGCTCGACGAACCTTTACCGGAAGATAAAACGGTCGCGGTTGCATCGGATGCCGGATCGGAGGTTGAAACCGGTCGGTCTTCCACAGGTAAAGCCCAGGAAGAAACGGCTGAAGCGGGAACCCCGACGGCTGCTGTCGCAGATGCAAAAACCAGGTCCGCCGGGAAAAAACGCGCCGGCAAAACGGTTCTCGTTTTTGGTGTAATTGTGATTTTGCTCGCCGGTGCCTTTGGGGCGTTATTGTTTTTTCAGAATAAGGGAGTCGAGATCCCGTACATCAAGAATATAAACATTCCTTTTGTCAGTGACTGGCTGAAGCCCGGAGCTCAGGATATCGGCAATCTCAAGATGAGGACCCTGGAGATAAGCAGCAGATTCATGGAAAATTCTCAGAATGGGAAGCTTTTTATTATTACAGGCAAAGTCAGGAATGACTATTCGGACGCCCGTAGTACCGTCAAGGTGGCAGGAAAGCTTTACTCAAAGGGAAAAAATATCATAAGAACGGAAACGGTTTATTGCGGAAACGTATTGTCCGATCTGGAGCTCACCGCTATGAAGTTGGAAGCCATTAAAAAACGCCTTTCGAATCCAGCCAATGAAAGAGGAACCGATATGAGCGTTCAGTCCGGAAAGATAATTCCGTTTATGATCGTTTTTTCCGAACTTCCGGACGATCTGGAAGAGTTTACCATAGAGGTTTTGGAATCATCCCCTTTCAAAAAATAGCGGTCAATAACCCGGTTTTCGACTTGACTAAATCAACATGAACTGCTACAAAACTCCGTTAAATCGAAAAAGGCCTCGATTGTGGGACCTTTTAATCAATTATTCAAATTCGAGAAAATCTTCAGCCGGTTCGGGACGAACCACCAATAATCGGCGCACAATTAACCCAGAAAAATTCATGGCGATGTAGCTCAGGTGGTCAGAGCATGCGGCTCATATCCGCAGTGTCCGGGGTTCGAATCCCTGCATCGCCACCAAAAATCAATCCTGAGAGACACGATAGCATAAGCGTATTCATCCATCCTTATCAAGTACGGTTTGGGACGCTTCAACCGGCAAGCCAAAATTCTTCCTCCTGCCTTATCCCTTCCTTATTTTATCAAAATTTTAAATACTTAAGTCAACACGAGCTCATTGTCCGTGGTTTACCGCGGAGAGCTTGAATCGGAAAACGATTTCAGGTCCGGTTTTTCCGGACTTTCAGTTACACTGTATGATCTTTCGCTTCTGATCATACAGAGACAATGCCAATCAAATTCGAATTATCTTTTCATGCCACGAAGGCACTTTTTTTCTAACCTTCAGAAATAACAATGAGTTATGCACAACCATGAATGCGATGGCATTCTTTTCCTCGCCGGTCTTCAGCAAATTGCAATTCGCCGGTGATTCATTCTTTTGCGGAAGCTTCAATCAATAAATTATTTTAAAAAAACATATTTTTGCTTGACAAATTTAAAATATCAAATATACTGAAATCAAAAAAATAAATTTAATTCAGTTAATGATATATAATAAACTGATTGAAAAATTATAAAAAATTAAAGGAGGGTTTGAGCCATGGTAGGAGAAACAGAGGTGAAAGCAACTATGCCAAGATGGGTTCCACTGTTACTGGGTCTTATAAGCAGCACAACCTGTGGTATGTTGTTGTATGCGTGGAGCGTTTTTATTAAACCATTAAATGCGGAATTCGGGTGGTCCCGCGCGGAAATTGCGTTGGCGTTTGCAATCTGCTGCCTGGTTTTCGGGTTGATGACTTTCCCGGCAGGAAAACTGAGTGATAAGTATGGCCCGCGGCGAGTGGTACTTGTCGGGGGCATTATCCTGGGCATCGGGTTTGTTTTGTCAGGCTGGATTACATCCAAATGGCAGCTTTACATAACTTACGGCCTGATCGCCGGTTTCGGTGGCGGATGCATCTATTTACCGCCCATTGCCACGGCGCCCAAATGGTGGCCTGACCGGCGGGCTCTTGCTACCGGGTTTTCGGTGGTAGGTCTGGGTTTGGGATCCTTCCTTATGGGGCCGCTGGCCACAAAGATCATTACAGCACCCGGATACGGCTGGCGCTATGTTTTCTGGTATTGCGGCATTGCCATGGGCGTGATGGCGGTACTTGCTGCCCTTCCGCTTGTTGTTCCACCGAAAGGCTGGAAACCGGCGGGCTGGAAACCGCCGCAGGCTCCAGCGACAGCGGGTGGCCCGAAAAACTATCGGGATTACACGCATGAAGAATCGATTCGAACCGCTCAGTTTTGGCTTCTTTATCTCAGCTATTTTTGTGGATCGTTCGCGGGATTGATGGTCATCGGACATATCGCCGGCACCGGGATAGACCGAGGATTGACCCCGATGCAGGCTGCCGGGGCGGTGAGCGCCCTTGCTTTTGCCAATGCGGCAACGAGAATCATCACGGGTATATTCGTGGATAAAATCGGAGTAAAGGCGGTATTCGTAACCTGGTTCGGTCTTCAGACGGCAGCGATGGTCCTTCTCTTCCCCGCCGCGTCGCTCGCCTGGGCAATTTGGCTGATCGCCGCTCTGATCGGCTGGAACTACGGCGGTATGTTTACGCTGTTTCCGGCTTCATGCTTGCACTATTTTGGTCCGACAGCGCAAGGCTCCAATTACGGTCTGCTGTTTACCGCATGGGGTTTTGCCGGATTTGCAGGTCCGTGGGTGGGTGGTTATTTGAAAGACGTAACCGGTACCTACTACATGCCCTTTCTGATCGGTGCTGCCGTGTGCGCGGTTTCCGTTTTAATTTCCATTGTTATTAAACCGCCGGCAAGGATACCTGTAGAATAGATCGGGAACAATTGAAATTCCATGTATCATGTAACAGCTTTATTGATGAGAGATTCGGATAAACTTCAACGATCCATAACCAACGATCAGAGGGGAGGGTAAAAACATGTTCGAGAAAATTTTGTATCCGACCGATTTCTCAGATGTAGCCATGAAAGCCATGGAGTTTATAAAGCGTTTAAAAGATGCGGGTGCAAAAGAGGTGATCCTTTTGCATATTGTTGACAAGAGGACCCTTGAATCGATGGCCATGTCCGTCTATTCAACTCAAGACGCAATGAAAATCGAGAGCGATATGATCGAGGGTGCCAGGAAAGAGATGAATCCCATCGAAAAAACATTAAAAGATGCGGGATTGAACGTTAAGGTGATAATCGAGAAAGAAATTCCATTCAGAGGTATTTTGGGGGTGGAAAAACGGGAAAATCCGTCTGTTATCATCATCGGTTCGCATGGGAAAAGCAATATCGAGGAAATGCTCCTTGGGTCCGTCTCGGAAAAGGTGGTAAGAAAAGCGAAGAAGCCGGTGCTTGTCATCAAGAGATAGCAAAAAAATTTAAGATGAAATGTCGGAGCCGATACGGCGAAGGTGGCTTTTCATCCAAGGTGCGAACCGGGGGAAACATATCGTCTGGAGAAAAACAACTATCCAGAATTCGGCGGCAGCAATTGTCCGCAAAGCATAAAAGGCATGGTTTATTTGATTTGCCGTTGTTTCTCGCAAATGACTACCAATCGATTCTGATTTTCTAAAACAACCTTATCGTTGTGAATTGAGGTTCCTCTGATAAACATCAGAGGAACCTTTTTTTTGGTGCGATTTGGACATGGAGATAGGAGGTGCAGTTGATCGATAACGGCAAAATCGTGGGATCTGCAAAATGTACCGGAAGGAAAGAAACGCTCATCGTGGCCGGAAAATAAATTTGACATGTTTCCAAAAACCGCCCCATTCAAATTGAATGCTTAACAAAGCATGGAATCGGCATGGATCGAAATTCCCTTGAAAAGAAAGGGATAATTGTATTATATTTCCAAACCGGTAAAAAGGTCAGAGGAACTTACCTATGCTTCCAGGTTTTCAAAGAATTGTTGAAGAACGGATTCAGAAGGCTCAGAGAGAAGGAGTATTTGAAAATCTCATCGGATCCGGAAAACCGCTTGTGTTCGAGGATGACCGATTTATTCCGGAAGAACTCCGTCTCGCCTTTAAGATATTGAAGAATGCCGGATGTGTGCCTCCGGAAATCGAACTGAAAAAAGAAATCCATAGTACGGAAGAGCTTCTTGCCGGTATGGGGGAAACCGCCGAGAAATACCATACATTGAAAAAATTGAATTTTTTGATCCTGAAACTGAACGCAATGCGAAACAGCCCCGTGGTATTTGAAGTTCCCCAGCAATATCAGGAAAAGCTTGCGGAACGTTTCGGGTCGAATGGTTCGGTCGATAAAAAGAAAACCGCAAGGGGCGGTTCATAATCAACCGATTGTTTAAGAAAAAATTAAGTCATATGGCATTTAACAAAAGCAGGGAAGGAAACGGTCTTTTTAAAAGCGTTTTAATGGCCTATTTGATCGTTATTCTTCATATTCTTCTGATCGCAGGTTTGGCGCTTCTGGTTCTTTTTTTCCGCGGCATTGTCAATTACATGATATGGGTCTTTGTCGGCGGATTGGTCCTTATCGTTGCTTCACTGTTTTATTTTTATCGACGGATAAAATCCGGTGGAAAAATTTTAAAAGAAACCCTGAATTCCCCGGAGTTCAGAGACAGACCGATTGAAGTCAGTTTTTTAGGGGGCATGGCTTCCGTCAGGCTCGGTCGACCGGGGGGCATGCCGGCTCTTGGGGGCGATTCCGCTAAAATTCCTCTTCAACTGGAGGCTCCCGATAAGATTCGGGTAAGAGAGCTCACCGAACTGGCGCGTTTGCTGGAAAACGATTTGATTACGCTTGAGGAATATAACAAGGCAAAGGAACAGATTTTTAACCCTTAGAAAATATCCGTCCAAGATTGCAAAATGAAGGACGCTTGTTTTCTGCGGCTCAAGTAATGGTTAAAATTGCCGCGACGGTTAATGAATGAAAACGCGAGAGATAGGATGAATGTATGAAAAAGCTTACCATTGCTCTTCTTTCCGGTGGAAAATCCTCCGAACGCGAGGTGTCTTTAAAAAGCGGCGATCAGGTTTTCGAAGCGCTGGACCGTGAAAAATACAACGTACTGCGATATGATCCTCAAACCGACCTTGATCGTCTGGTGGCAGATGCGGATCGGATCGATGTGCACTTATTATACTTCATGGAGCCTTCGGGGAGGATGGCACCGTTCAGGGGCTGCTCGACCTTCTCGGTATTCCCTATCAGGGATCCGGGGTACTGGGAAGCGCAATTGCCATGAATAAGCTTGTTTCAAAACAGATCTACGAACAATCCGGTCTTCCGGTCCCTCCTTACATTGCCCTTAAACGAGGAGATATCATCGATCCGGAAACCCTTTCAGCAAGGCTGGGACTGCCGCTGGTGATCAAGCCGGTAAGGGGGGGGTCCAGTATCGGGATGTCCATTATCGAATCCGCGGATTCCCTAACAAGTGCTGTGGAAAAAGCTTTTGCTTACGATGATGTAATACTGATAGAAACCTTTATCAAGGGCATTGAATTAACCGGCGGTGTGATCGGGAATGATGAATTGCAGGCCCTGCCCATTATAGAAATCATCCCGGATAAAAAACATCGATTTTTTGACTACGAAGCGAAATACACCGCCGGCGCCAGTCAGGAAATATGCCCTGCCCGTATTGACCAGGTGATGACCGAAAAAGCCCAGATGTATGCGAAAATGGCGCATTCGTCTCTTTTCTGCAAGGGATACAGTCGAACCGACATGATTCTGAGTAATCGGGAAATATATGTTCTGGAGACCAACACCATTCCCGGAATGACTCCAACAAGCCTTTTACCTCTTGCTGCCGGAGCTGCCGGGATAAATTTCTGCGGGCTTATCGACAAACTGATCGAGCTTGCTATCCAGGGGCATCAAATCGGTCGCTGATTGAAGCCTTCCGCATTCCTTTTCCCAAGGCTGTCGCTAAATAACTCGCAAGATTTAAGGGCTCTTGTCTGAAACGTCGGTGAGGTATTTATTTTGTTTGCGGTACCGAAAACCATTTGAATAATATGTGAAAATTTCTGCCTAATTGAATAAAAAGGGAGGCTCATATGAAAGTCCTGGTAATCGGCGGAGGCGGCAGGGAACATGCCTTGGTCTGGAAAATCGCTCAAAGTCCGAAGGTTAAGAAAATATACTGTGCTCCAGGGAATGCCGGAATTTCCGAATTGGCTGCCTGCCTACCCATCGATGCGGAAGATATCGATAAACTTGTTGAATTCGGCGGAAAAGAAAAAATTGATCTGACGGTTGTCGGACCGGAAGGCCCTCTTTCAAAAGGTATTGTCGATATTTTTGAAGAAATCGGGTTGAAAATATTCGGGGCTTCAAAAAAAGCCGCGGAGATAGAATCCAGCAAATCCTTTGCAAAGACCCTGATGGATACATACGGTATTCCGACCGCCGCGGGCCGGACATTTACCAGCTACAAGAAGGCCGAAGCATACATTAAAAAGATGGGTGCTCCGATTGTTGTAAAAGCCGATGGCCTTGCCGCTGGGAAAGGAGTCATCGTTTGCTCCACAGAAAAAGAAGCGATTGGTGCGCTCAACCAGATCATGGTCAAGCGTGCCTTCGGCGACGCCGGAAACAAAGTTCTGGTGGAGGAGTGCCTGACCGGTGAAGAAGCTTCTTTTCTGGCTTTTACCGATGGGAAAACCGTGCTTCCCCTTCCAACATCTCAAGACCACAAACCGGTTTATGACAACGACGAAGGGCCGAATACAGGCGGCATGGGTGCATATTCTCCGGCTCCGGTGGTGGATCGATATCTGCATAAAAGAATCATGGAAGAAGTGATGATACCTACCGTGCAAGCGATGGCATCTGAAGGGCGCCCATACAGGGGTGTTTTATACGCGGGGTTGATGATCGACGGGGATCGGATTCGAGTTCTGGAATTTAACGGGCGTTTCGGTGATCCGGAAGCTCAACCGCTTTTGATGCGGTTGAAAAATGATATTGTTCCGATCATGGAAGCTACCATCGAGGGCCGTTTGGATAAGTGCAGACTGGAAATAGATGATCGTGCATCCATATGCGTTGTTATGGCTTCCGGGGGGTATCCTGGTGCCTACCGGAAAGGGTTGACGATTTCCGGGCTTGCGGATGTTCGCAGAATGAAAGATGTGGTTGTTTTCCATGCGGGGACGGCGGCGAAAGATGGAAACATCGTCACCAGCGGCGGACGCGTTCTGGGTGTCACCGCCCTCGGTGATTCCATCCAGAAGGCGATATCAAAGGCCTATCTGGCGGTTTCCAAAATATCATGGGAAGACGTCCAATATCGTCGGGATATCGGAAAGAAAGCTTTACGAAGGCTGGAGGAATCCCCCCGAGTGGCCATTGTGATGGGGAGCGATTCCGATCTTGAAATCATGGAAGAGAGCGCAGGGGTGCTGAAGAAATTCGGAATCACTTATGAGATGACGGTTGCATCCGCCCACAGAAGTCCTGAAAGGGTTATTCAATTCGCCTCCGGCGCCGATCGCCGGGGAATAAAAGTGATCATTGCGGGGGCGGGACATGCCGCTCATTTGGCCGGAGTGATCGCGGCTCATGCCCGGATTCCCGTTATCGGCGTTCCGATTGATTCTTCCAGCCTGAACGGACTGGATTCTCTCCTTTCAACGGTCCAGATGCCACCGGGAATTCCCGTCGCAACCGTGTCGATCGGCAAACCGGGGGCAAGAAATGCCGGTATTCTCGCCGCTCAGATATTGGCGGTTTCCGATCCCGAAATCGGGAAAAGAATGGATGCGTTTAAAAAGGAGATGGCGGAAGACGTTGACCGAAAAGCGGAAAAATTCAAGCATCTCGGTTAAGATCAGGCGTATCGGCACCGTGAGCCCCGAGCCTGATTTAATAAAAGAAGCGGCCCGGGTGATACTCGATGGCGGGGTGATTCTGTTCCCGACGACGTGCCTTTACGGCCTCGGGGCGGATGCGTTGAATTCCGATGCGGTTGAGAGGGTTTTTGCGATCAAGCATCGTCCGTATTACAAACCGATCCTTGTCTTGATTCCAAGTACCGAGGAATTGAATCAACTGGTTCGTCATGTTCCCCCCGCCGCTGAATCCCTTATGAGGTGGTTCTGGCCGGGGAGGGTTACCATCGTATTTCATGGAAAAGATACATTGCCGGACAGGCTTACCGCCGGTACGGGTAAAATCGGCGTGCGGTTGCCGGGGCACCCGGTTGCAGCGGCGCTGTTAAACGAGGTGAAACGGCCGATAACCGGTACCAGCGCCAATATTTCCGGTGACACTGGCTGCTCGCGAATTTCCGATTTGAACCCCGACATGGTGGAAAAGCTTGACCTGCTGCTCGATGCCGGTCCGCTGAAAGGGGGCATCGGTTCCACCATAGTGGACGTAACCGAAGACCTTCCTAAAATTTTAAGAGAAGGAGAGGTGTCCGAAAAAGAAATTTTTGAGGCGATCGGCAGGCAATAAAGCAATTTTATTGACAATGAAACTTAAGTTTGCATAGAATCCGTTTCATGCCGGAGTGGTGAAACTGGTAGACGCAGAGGACTCAAAATCCTCCGGGCTTTACGTCCGTGTCGGTTCGATTCCGACCTCCGGCACCAATACAATCAAGGAGTTAATCATTTGGGTTGGCTCCTTTTTTTGTGTCGATTTCATGGATTGTGTCCGAAAGCTTTGCCCAAGCGCCGCTTATTCTCTTTAAGTTATGCATAACCGGAGCGTCTCTTTTCCCGGTATTGACGAAAAGCTCCTGATGAAAAAGCTGAAAGACCTATGCTACCGGTGCGGATGAACAGAAAATATCTTTTTAAAACGCTTGCAATCAGCCGTCTGCCTTTCTTATCCAGGCGTTTTAATTTTATGGGTAAGTTGAGGAGATTTTTATGGAGAAAAAATATAAAGTGGTCACTTATGTAAGTTGATACATACATCACATCTTCTCTGTTTTACCAAATGAATGAGATGCCGGGCAGGATGGAATGTGGTCATTCCTAAAGAAAGCCATGGCGTCGATCCGTCATGTTTCCAGAATTTGCCGTATGGCTTGAGAAAGCGTATTGATTCTGAAAGGCTTCTGTAAGAAACTCCTGCAACCCTGAGTCATTAAGCTGTCTGACTGGCTCTGCTTGCTATAGCCGCTCGAAACGATTACCTTTACGTTTTCATCGATCATTTTCAGACGTGCAAAGGTCTCCTCGCCGCTCATATCCGGCATGATGATGTCGAGGATTACGAGGGCAATGGAGTGCCTCTGGTCGGCATAAATATTCAGGGCATCCTTGCCGTTGTTCACCGTTATCACCCGGTATCCGAGGGCCTTGAGCATTTCCCGGCCTACATCGAGAATAAAAGGTTCATCATCCACGAGTAGGATTGTTTCCGTTCCCCTGAGAATATTTGCAGCGGAAGTTGTATCTCGTGTTACATCTTTATCCGATATGGGAAGGTAAACATGAAACGTACTTCCGTGCCCCTTTTCGCTTTCGACCTCAATGAAACCTCCGTGGTTTTTGATAATGCCATATGCAGATGCGAGTCCTAAGCCGGTACCGTGTCCCATCTCCTTGGTAGTGAAAAACGGCTCGAAGATTCTTCCCCGTGTTTTGCTGTCCATCCCGACGCCCGTATCGGTTATGGTCAATCGGATGAAAGTCCCGGGCGTTACGGAATGTATTTCTGCAGTATGATCATCCAGAAGAATTCTTTCGGTTTTGAGATACAGCGTTCCTCCGCCCGGCATTGCATGCCAGGCGTTGACATAGAGATTGATGAGTACCTGCTCGATCTGCCCCTGATCCGCTTCTACCACGGAAAGGGCTCTTTCGTATTCCGTAAGGATCGTTATTTCCTTTTTTGTGCGACCGAACATGGAGAGAGTCTTTTCAACGACCTCATTGATATTCAATGGTTTGACTTCGTATTTGCCTTTTCGGGCGAAGCCAAGGAGTTGTTTGGTGAGATTTGCCCCGCTCCTTACAAGTTCTTCAATACTCGCAAAGTTTTTGTAATGAGGATGCGAACTGTCCAAATCGTATATCGCGAGAGATGCATATCCCTGAATTCCCATCAATATGTTGTTGATATCGTGAGCAATACCGCCTGCGAGGGAGCCGACGGCTTCCATCTTGTGTGAGTGGAGCAGTTGTTCCTCGAGCTTTTTTTGTTCCGAGATATCATCGTAAACGGCAACAATGCGCTTGTTGGTCAGACTGCTTCCGATCCTTGAAATAATGAGTCTACAGATGATCTCCTTGCCGTCTCGACGGCGAAAGATCGCCTCTTCATTATGCCGTTCCTGATGCTGGAGAATAGGGTATATCCGGTTGAGCTGTTTGTATTCCTCTTCTGTTCGGTACAGAATGCGGGAATTCTTGCCGATTAATTCTTCGGGTTTCCATCCCAAAATGGTTTCAACGGCGTCGTTGGCAAAGATGATTTTGCGTTCCTCCAGACCGATGACGGCCTGAGAAATGCCGCTCAGTATGGATGATTTCAGTTCCTCAAGGTATACCAGTGTCTCTTCCTTTCGCTCCTTCTCCGTAATTTCACGCTGAAGTTGTTCATTGATTTGTTTTAGCTGCGCGGTTCGCTCCCTAACCAAGTCTTCCAGATGATTCCGGTATTGGTTCAGCTTTTTCTCGGTTTCTTTTCGCTCTTTTATTTCCCGGTCCAATTGTTCGTTCGCGTGCAGGAGTTCATTGGCGTGTTCTTCAAGCTCTTGGTAAGCTCTTTTCAGCTCTTCCTGCGCGCGTTTGAGCTTGGTGAAATCGGTTACCGAGAAAACGAATCCCTTGGATGGATCATTCTTGTCCTGGAGGCGTCCGGTCAGGAGACAGGGTACGAGATGCCCCTTCTTGTGGAGAAGATCGTATTCACAGTTGAATAATCCTTCTTTATGGGTTTGAATAATATCTTCGATCTTCGTTCGCTCTTCGTCATCCGGATACAAAATGCCTGTTTCCGCGCCGATCAATTCCTCCTGTTTCCATCCGAGTATATCGGTCAATGCCCTGTTGCACCAGGCAAAAGCGCGATTTTTCACGAGACATATCCCGTGGGTGGTGCTGTCAAGGACGGCCATGAGGATATTTTCGGATTGTCTCAGCTTTGCGTTCGCGACGGTGAGTTCCTCGGCCTGTTCCTGAACGTCTTCGAGATTGAAAATATACTCTTGGAGGATCCGTCTTTGTTGTTCGTCGAGTTGAGTGTTGGTATGATCCATGAGATGTTCCCTATGAACGTCCTTTTTTCAAAGCCTCTCCTTTATCGTGGAGACGACGAATCTCTTCGAAAATCTCCGGGAAGCCAACAGGTTTACACAGATATCTGACGGCGCCGGCGTCCAAGCCTTGTTGAACCTCATCCGATTGAGCCTTTGCCGACAGCATGATGATTTGAGCATCTTTTGTTCGGTCATCCGATTTGAGTATTTTGCATACTTCGATTCCATTAAGCTTCGGCAGCTTGACATCAAGAAGGACGATATCAGGAAGGCGCAAAAAGGCTTGTCGGAGTGCTTCTTCTCCATCGTCGGCCGTATAAACCATATAGCCTTGTTTGGTCAACTTCCGTTGCAGATAGGATGAGATAGGCGCCTCATCGTCCACGACCAGAATCTTTAAACTCTCCATAAACAAGCTCCTTTCGCTTTTATGCTTGCCCATGCCGTGAAGATGATTTGGGCAGGAGGATAATGAAGACCGCTCCCTTACGGTCACCGCCTAAGGGTAGTCCTGGAAAATATCCATCGGGAAGCGGGCTCTCACAGTTTATGCTTCCACCATGGTTTTCGACGATTTCCTTCGTGATCGTCAGCCCCAGACCACTGCCGCCGACTTTCTGGGACATGATGCTGTCTGCCTGGAAAAATTTCCTGAATATCTCTTTCTGCGCCCATGATGGGATGCCGTACCCATTGTCCGCGATAAAGAATATCATCTCCCCTTCATTTTGCTCCGCCTTGACGATGATGGTTCCTCCGTCGGGAGAGTATTTGATTGAATTGCTGAGGCAGTTTATGACCACCTGAACCATGCGGTCTTTGTCAACTCGGATTTGTCCGATATCCGGAGGGATTTGCTTGACGATGGTGTGTCCGTGTGCATTTGCCAGATCAAGAACTTCGGCGACAGCCCGGTCCACGATCTCATGAACCTCTGTTTCCGACTTGTTCAGTACAATCTTTCGGGATTCAATCCTGGACAGATCAAGCAAATTTGATACCAGACGCATAAGGCGCTCGATTCCGGTTTTCGCGAGTTCCAGATCCTGTCGTACTTCCTCATTGATCTTGCCGGAAAATCCTCCCAGTATCCCCGATACACCGAGGAGCATGGCCTGTATCGGCGTTCTCAGTTCATGGGAGGCAATTGTAATGAAATCCGATTTCATTTTATCCACCTCGGAAACAGCCTTAGCCATTTCATTGAACGAGTGGGCGAGTTGGCCGATTTCATCCTTTGATGTTACCTCAATGTATTGATCGTAGTTTCCGCTCCTCATGGCGATGGCTCCTTCCGTGAGCCGTTTCATGGGTCTTGTAATATGAAAACTGATGATCAATGAGGCACCGATTACCGCCAGAGCGGCCAGTACGGCAATGATGGTGATCACCTTGCGATTGTGTTCGGCGCTTCTCCGGATGAGGTCCCTTGTCGTGCTGTTTGCGGACATGATTGTCTGCCCTTCTCGGGCAATGGCCTTCTGTATTCGATCTTTTGTGATATTAGCGTCCTTGTGGAAGTCATCGACATTTGCGCCGATGGTAACGTACCCGAAACCTCTCTTTGACTTTCCATACATGCCGGTATGGTAAGGGATTGCCGCGTACGTCGTCAGTTTCCAGAGACCGCTCCATAAGATCAAAAACGAGCCGGACCCCCCGTCTTCCGTGCCTTCGTGCCAACCCTGGCATTGAGGGGCGTTATCGAGTATCCTGCAATCCAGAGGGATGCAGCCTGATTTTATCTGTTCTTTACAGGCCGGCTTCTTCTGGGTGAAATCCCGGAATGACGGGAGCTGACGGATAAATGTTTCTAATGTCAACCCGCTTTTCCTATATTCATCATAAGTGCTTTGGCTCACCCAACCGGGTATCTCTTTTCCCGTGGAGGGATCATATCCACAAATAAAGAAATCGCGGGCATGGGCGATACATCGATCACGGTGGTCCCAAATAAAGGCATAGTTTCCCGATCCGCCGTCTGAGTGGACGGTAAAGCGTTCCTCGGTGGGAATCACGTGATCGGTAAACTCCATCACATGGGTGTGATCCAGAGCCATTGTTGCGTATCCTATCTTACGGTCGAGGTCGTCGTGCACGGGCGCCGCCCATCGGATAATCCCCTCAAATTTCCTGCCCTGGAGGTTTTCTTTTCCCGCATACGCGCTTTCCTGTTTTATCGTAATGCCATCGGGTGTTATCGAGAGCCATCCGGGCACATATTCGCCGATAACCTCCGATACAAAGATTTCGCCTTTCTTAAGATCTTTCACATGGGTGAAGTAGCCTTCCGCGCGGCAGTAAGTGTTTTCTATCTTACTGATATCCAACAGGTTCCGCGACACCTGGCCATCGGTGATTTTAATCCTTTCCATGCCGTTGAGATCAACGAAGGTAATTTCCTTGTACAGCGGTTTTGACAGCTTTTTGAACTGCTGCGGAGACCTGTGTCTCCACTCGGTCCTGTTTTCAGGGTTACTTGATTGTACAGGGGACAAGGGAGAAGGTTCCTGCCCGCCGAGGGGCGGTTCGGTGATCACTACATCGCGTTTTGATGCCGAATAGAAGTGTCGATATTTCTCGGGATCATGAGGGAGAGAAGACAGGATAAGCATATCTTTGTCCCTCTCATACAAAAAGTCGGCGATCCTTGCGGCAAGCTCGACGGTTCTCAATTCGATCGCCTCGGTTGATTTCTTGTCCAGCGCGGAAACGCTGTCTTCGATGGATGTCATTCCTATTTCTTCCGCCGCTTCCAGATTCTGTTTCCCCATTTCCTCGGCTCTCTGAACGGCCTGTAGCCCCGTATCACTGAGATTTTTGTTGGCAAAGTAGCCAAGAATGACCAGAGGCACAATGGATAGGAAAAGAAAACCAAACAAAAGTTTTGGGAAAATACCCATTCGTTCGAATCGAACCCGCAATCTTTCAATCATTTGGTTTTCTCACAAAAAACAGGGTCAATATATTTATTTTGTTTCAGGGCCGTTGCCGGATGGCGTGTTTTTTGGGTTCTTTAAAAACAATTTAAGGATTTCGGCGTTATGGTTGTTGATCGGATACTTACATTCTTTTCATGTTTAATTTGATAACAAGTTGCATTTATGGAAAAAACATAAGAAACTCGATATGGTATGTCAATGAAAAACATATCGTTGCAATATGTAGGTGTGATAATGAACACAAAAGGGATGTATCGGGGTTTTCATTATTTTGAGAAACTGTTCCCCATTTGGCTGTCTCGTTTTCGAAACATTTGAAAAAGTACGATGATTCGGGCAATAAAAACGAAAATGAAGGTAAATTCATATTGCTCTATTCTTATCACCGAAAACGGCTCAGATGTAAACAACCATTGACAATTTCGGAATATTTCGGTAAAAATTTTATGAGTCTTGTTGATCGGTTTCTCGTCAGCCTTGCTTCACTTCTACTGATTGCGCATCTGCCGCTGGTATCTATTATCCGCTTTATTTCAGCAAAAATTTCATATCCCTTTTCCGAAGGAACTTTTACGAATCGGCAGTTTTTTTCAATTTCAATATAGCCGTCCAAAATCAGCAAGATTTGCCACAAAGATACGCTAAATATTTCTTGGATTGAAATTTAACCAGGGCGACGAAATTCCACAAAGAGGAATTTTTCAAAAGTCTCGAAGCAATTTCATCTAAAAAGGAGGCTATACGATGTGGTATTATAAAGCAAAGGTCGGTACATTTCGTATACATTCCAATCTGGAAAATCCGGGAAGTTACTTGTTAAAAATTGACAATGTCCATCTGGGTCATTATGATTCTCCGGAGGCCGCAGCCGATGATGTTTGTAAGCGATCAACCGGTTGGGATGCATGGGACCTTCTGCCTTCCGAAGAAGCGCCCGGCAATCTCTCGGTATGGCTGGCGGCCGAACCCTTCCATAAGTACCGAGATTTATGACTTAATGATAAAACACTTCTCATGATTTTTTAAAATTTCATTGACCTTCCGGGATAATTGAAGCATATCGAACGGTTTCTGAATAAACCCGTTGCAACCGCGAGCCAATATTGCCGACGCTTGCCCTTGCAGGCTGTAACCGCTGGACAAAAGGACTTTTATGCCGGGATTGATTTCTTTCATCCGGTCGTAAACAGCTCCGCCTCCCAAATCCGGCATGATCATATCCAGAATCACCAGGTCGATCTTCTCATAATGATTACCGTAAATCTCTATCGCCGCTTTTCCGCTTTCAGCGGTTAAAACTTCATATCCACATGCTTCCAGCATGTATTTAACGACATCAAGAATAAAATTTTCATCATCCACCAACAGAATGCTTCCGGAGTCTCCCGTCGTCCTTTGTCCCGTGCCATTCTCTCTAATCACCTTTTTATCCGAAGCCGGCAGATAGACGTAAAAGCTGGAGCCCTTCCCTTTTTTGCTGACAAAATCAATGAAACCATCATGATTTTTGATAATGCCGAAGGCAGATGCCAGCCCCAGTCCGGAGCCTCTCCCTATTTTTTGAGTCGTGAAGAAAGGCTCAAAAATCCGCTGCTGGGTCGATTCATCCATGCCGGTTCCCGTATCAATAATAGATGCTTTTACATACCTGCCTGGTGTAACGCCGAATGCTTTCACATCATTTGCATACAGAATGACGTTCTCCGTCTGTAGATAGAGGTTGCCTCCCTCAGGCATGGATTGGAAAGCGTTCAGATAAAGATTGACAAGGACCTGTTCGATTTGCCCCTGGTCCGCTTCAACCGTCCAGAGATCTTTTTGAAAATTCCGATGAATTTCGACCTCTTTTCTGGTTCGACCCAGCATCTGGGAACATTTGTGAACCAGTCGATTCAGGTTGGTGGGTCTTACCACATATTTCCCGCCTCTTGCAAAGCCCAGAAGCTGTCGGGTGAGATTCGCGCCGCTCTTTACGGATTGTTCAATTTTTTTGATTTTTTCATTGCGAGGGTCATGCGGATCGCTCTCCGAAAGAATGAGAGAAATATACCCCTGTATCCCCATGAGCAGGTTGTTAAAATCATGGGCAATCCCTCCGGCCAGAGTTCCGATTGCCTCCAATCTTTGGGCCTTTTGGAGTTGCTTTTCCAGTTTCTTTTTTTCTTGTTCCGCCTGAATGCGCTCCGTAATATCTCGGCCGAAACCCAGAAACCCGATTGTTTTGCCTTCCGGGTTCTTCATCAGGGTCGCAAATAATTCGACGGTTCTTGTTTCCCCGTCTTTTCTTTTTATTTTAAAGGAGATTACTTTTGAAGGCTTCTCTTTTCGATAAACCGCGTTAAAAAAGAAATATAATTTTTTTGAAGTTCTGGGAAGGGTATATCGGCGGTAATTCATCCCAATCAATTCCCGGTCGCTATATCCTGTGATTTTGACGGCGGAGTCATTAAGAAACATGAAGTTTCCATCCAGATCCGTTTCAAAGTAGCCTTCTTCAATGCTCTCAAGGATACTCCGGTACTTCTTTTCACTCTGCCGCAATGCATCCTCGGCTTTCCTGTGCTCCCGGACAAGCTTTGAAAGATGAGCGATTTCTCTTAACCGTTTCATACCGGTACGTTCCGAAATTTTTTTATAGTATCGGGCCTCTTGCGTGGCTTCTCCCAGCAGCTTTTCAAGCCTGGCACATTTTTCTTCCATAACTGTATGTTCTCTGGCCATGTTTTTAATCTTATGCCGGTTTCCATCCATAAAGGGTCCTTTTGGGCCGTAACTGCGTTATCCGGTTCGCTGTCCCAGCGGGTGGTATACGCCTCACCCCAAACCCCTGCGCGACATTGATCCGGGTAAAATCGCTCATTCGCGAACCGGAAACGTACGGTGTCTATTTTATCTTTCCGGATGCGGACCCGCCAGAACAATCAAGACGCCGGTCCAGTCCAAGCCTCTGCTCTTTCGAAGGAAAGGAGCAATTTCCACCCCGGAGTAAAAACCCAATAAAGGAACATGATATCGGTTGAACACCTTCTGAACCTGGGCGGCTTCCTCTGTTTCGGTATGGGAATAGCCGGCTGTGCGTCCCGCACAATCAATATACATTCCGAAAAGAGCTTTTTTCCCCTCTGAATATATTTGTTTCATCAGCTCGGCGGAATTTCTTTCCGCGGATTCGATCATGTTCGCGGTATCTCTCAGCATAAACTGGATTTCAGAGCCCGGTACAAGGTCTTCCTCAAAAATCGATATGCCTTTCCCATCCGGTAAAACACCGGTTATCAGCCGGTTTACATACTTGCTTTCCTCAGGTTCCATGAATTTTTCACCCTGGTTTACACCGATCGTCAGAAGGTCAACCGGATGATGATGCCTCCACTCCCGGTTTCCGTAAATCTTGTCTATTATCTCGACGATTGGTTTGCCGTCCAATTCGTAGATTGCCGAGCCTTCCATTTTTGTAATTTTGTGGTATACGCCATCAAGAGGTGTACAACCGTGCATAATTCGGAAATAGGGACTGAAGTTTCCCGACAGCATCAAGCCTACAACACTTTGACTGTCTACACAGGAGCCACAGAACTGCCGGGTGGAACCCATTGCATAATCGCCCATCAGGCCCGCGCCGAAAATAGGCACATCGGATGGAAGATTTTGTTCCATCCCTTCGATTAAAGAGCACGAAGTGTTTAACACCGGCAGTGCATTCTCGGTGGCGGGCCTTTTTATTGAGTCATAGAAAATGAGCAGCAGCCGGTCATCCGTTTTACTTGCCAATTTTTCAGTCAGCCGTTTTCCCGCGCTTTTTTCATTTTTGTCGAGATCGCCTTCCACCGCCAGCCGGCATTGAAGCATGTCCGATTGAATGACGGCGGCCGCGGCCGGATAACCTTCATACATCAGGCAATCTCCTGTAATAATACCGATCGCTGAACCGCCGATTATCGGGACCTGCTTTCCCACAACGGATTGAAGCCCCGCAAAGAATTCCTTGTAATCAGTCTGCCCACTGCAAAAAGCCAACACAAAATCCGGTTTTTGTATATCACCTCTTGAAATGGCCGTTTCGCCTGTTTTTTTCCCTGATAAAGCGGATTCTTTTTCATTAGCGGTTCCAATTCCAACCTTCATTGAGCGCCTCCGGAAAGCAAATATTCAAGGATCCGTCAAGAAACGGCTCCCCGGCAGTTTTAACCCCTGATCGAATGTTTGTGAATTCATTCTATATTTCCATTTTTTCCCGTAATATAGCCGCCTGAAAAAGTCAATGATATCGAAAATACATATTTTTTATGATGCTTGATGATAACATCCTGTTATTGAAGGATAAAAATGCCGACCATGCCTGATTGCAACAAAGAGACATGATAACCTTACCTTACCCAAAAAGATGCAAGATTCGGACCAAAACCGGGAGCGAAGTTTCCGTGACTTGTCGAGGGGGGCCGAAGGGCTAACCCGGAGATCAAAAATATCATTTGATACCGATTACATCGGCACTCCGGATAAATTGGAGGCGCGAAATTCGAGATCAGAGTTATGAAAACCGATTATGATTGCGTGCCGTGCTGGATTGGTCGGACGCTGGATGCGGTAGGTTTGGGGACTTCCGAAGAAAGAATCCGCCAACAAATGCTTCACGGCGCGGTTGTTTCAAGGCAAGGGATGGATCTCCGGAAATCCCCCCAATTAGTGTGCAAGTACATCTATCGAATGCTCGGAAGGGTTCAGGGACAGTTTCTCCGACCCGGATCGGGTGGTTGCCAAAGCGCTGGGAAACGATGAGACACATCGGCGATGTGGATAAACGGATCGCCTTCATCCTCAAGTCGAAACACCCGGTAATCGTAACACCTGTCGGCTGTCCGAAAGAAAGTATTGTCATCCGAGGAAAGAAGTTGCTGCGCCGACCCAATGCAACCGGCGCAACAAGCCGGAAATGGTTTACATGAGGTTTTCCAGACCGCAGTGCATTCGGTCCAGCCCGACGACTTTTTTACAGGCAAGACAAATTCCGGCCATAAACGCTTCTCTGTTTATCGTATTGCTTTCCAGGATAAACGTTTCGCCTGTCGCGCCGAATACCACCCTGTGATGGGAAACCAACCCGGGCAGACGAACCGAATGAATCGGAATCCCCTTGCAGTTCGCTCCTCTGGCACCGGGAATAATTTTTTTTTCAAGATTCATCCCTGCACCGGGCCGGAGATTTTCAGATATCATTTCCGCCGCACGAATTGCCGTTGCCGAAGGTGAATCCAATTTTTCATCATGGTGTGATTCCATTATTTCCGCATACGGAAAGAAGCGGGCCGCTTCTTTCGCTAATTTCATCAACAGAATCGCACTGATGGAAAAATTGGGGACGATCATTCCCCCAAGTCCCTTTTCACGGCACTTTTCCTGGAGCACCTTTACCTGTTCAGGAAGAAGGCCGCTGGTCCCGATGAGGGGATGAGCCCCTGAATCGATGATGGAAAGACTGTTTTCGTAAACCGTTTCAGCGGATGTAAAGTCTAATACCACCCGTGCCCGGGTATTTGAGATCATGGTCGGTAAATGGTCTTGATAATCAGCCTTGCCGACCAGTTTCAGGGCGGGATCTTTTTCCACGGCTCGAACCGCGATTCGGCCGGTTTTTCCCTTTGCGCCATTTACGAGTACGTTGATTGGCATTTTCGTACCCTTAATGAAAAAAATCGAAAAAGCATAACCCTGTCTTGAACCGCGACATTGAGCGCTAACCCCGCGGCTTCCCGCGGCTTTCTTCAATCGTTTCGGGTGAAACCCGATCGACGCTCGGTATTCCAAAAATTGACGAGTTGATATGGGCCCATAAGACGAGGACCGGAAATGCTATGGGGTCAATTTTTTCATTGATGTTTTGTTTTGCCGCTTTCCCCCCCCTGTGCCGGGTGATGGCCGGAGGTCTCGTCCTCGATTGCGCGACCGGGGTTCCCCTCAACCTTTTTAAGGATGTCGAGGACGTTCGATTCGGGAAGCCAGTCGATTTCACCGGTCGACACATCATAAATCGCACCCACCACCTTGGCAATTCCCTTCTTAACGATTTCGCGGGTTGCAGGGCTGTTCATGAAGAGATCTTCGATCCCCTGCCACACATTTTCTTCGATTGCGTAAGGAATAATATCATCGCCGGTGATGTCCGGATTCATGGCCATTGCCCGACTGACCGCCGGACTAATATTGTCGACCAGTGGCACAATATTCCGTTCGAGAGCATGGCCTTTGCCGCTCAGTGCATGCGTGACCGCGGTTACGGCCCCGCATTGGGTATGACCCAGAACGACCAGAACCGGCGTATGCACATGGGCCAAACCATATTCGATGGATCCGATTTCATCCACGTCACAGACGTTGCCTGCAACCCGGACAACAAAAATATCCATGACGCCGGCGTCAAAAATCAGTTCCACCGGGACACGTGAATCCGAACAGGTTATGACGGTAGCGTAAGCATAATCCTTTTGTTCGGATTTTCCGGCCAGTTTGAGACGTTCGGAACCAATATTGGGATGTATCGTCTTTTCTTTGACAAACCGCTGGTTGCCGTCCTTCAGCATCTTAAGTGCCATATCAGGGCCGGGCTTATGGGCAACCTCCCGGGAATGGAAAACAACAAACAAGGTGAGAACTGCAACAATGCAGCACGCGGTTAATGCTAATTTGATCATGCGATTCATTCTGTCATCCTTTTTAGAGTGGTTAAGATTCCAATTCTGAAGAGGTGCGGGATCCATACAAAATTATCCTGCCGATCATCGGTCTTGCATAGGATTTTTTCTGTTCGATGATTTGATTGGATTAAATCTTATCTTTATAACGGTTCTTATTGCAGCTTTCCTTAACAGGTTATCGGGACGAGGTCAATAAATGGTTTTTTCCGGAATGCCCGTCGGCAAGCTGTTTCATTCGATCCCGCTTCCGAAGGATATCCCAAGATTGCCTTGACAACAAAAACATGAGAGAATATTTTTTAAAAAATGAACAACAGGAAAAGGGCGCCCGGTAAAGTGCTTTATTGTGGCTAAAAATCCCCTTTCTATCCGAATCCCGTGAAGATCCTCCAGCAACCTGACCACAAAAGACCTTTGAAAAATACTCCAATTCAGGTTCAAGGAATGCGGTGATTTATAACCACGGGAATACATTTTTAAAATAAAGGAGAATGCCATGTTTAGGGAAAAATACCAACGGATAAACCAATCCGTTCTTTTTGGATTCATTTTTTGCATGATTTCATGGCTGGCGGCAATGAGTCTTGCCGCCCCGCTTACGTCAGCGTCGGCTGCGCATCACGATTTGGCCGGGTCGAATATCCCCGAGTCCTTTGCGGAACTGGTGAAAATCGCCAGCCCCTCGGTGGTAAATATCTATAGCGTTAAAGTGGTCAAGGGACAGCCTTGGGCACCCATGCCGTTTGGTCCGGATGACCCTTTCAAGGATTTTTTCGAACGTTTCTTCGGAGAGCAGATGCCGAGGGATTTTAAACAACAAAGCCTTGGAAGCGGTTTTATCATCAATAAAGACGGCTTCATTTTAACCAACAACCACGTGGTGGAAAAAGCCGATGAGATTAAGGTGAAGCTGGCAAACGAAAAAGAATTTTCCGCCAGAGTGATCGGTCGCGATCCAAAGACGGACCTGGCTCTCATCCGCATCGAACCGGATATCCCGTTGACTCCTTTGCAGTTCGGTGATTCGGATACGCTCGAAGTGGGGGATTGGGTTGTCGCCATCGGCAATCCTTTCGGCCTGGGTAACACCGTGACCGCAGGCATTGTCAGCGCCATGTATCGGCAAATCGGTGCGGGGGCGTATGATAACTTTATTCAGACCGATGCCTCCATCAATCCGGGCAACAGTGGCGGACCTCTGCTGAACACGGCCGGGGAGGTGATTGGAATCAATTCCGCCATTTTTTCGCAGAGCGGCGGAAACATCGGCATCGGTTTCGCCATTCCCATCAATATGGCAAAAGACCTGCTTCCCCAGCTTGAAAAGGGAAAGGTAATTCGGGGATGGCTGGGCGTCATCATTCAAAAGATCACCCCGGATTTGAAGGACAAACTGAAGTTGAAGGATGAAAAAGGAGCGCTGGTGGCGGATGTGACGTCCGGCGGTCCGGCGGACAAGGCCGGAATAAAAAGGGGGGATGTCATCGCATCCTTTGACGGCAAGAATATCACGAATACCTCCGATCTGCCCTATGTCGTTGCGTCCACGCCGGTTGGAAAAAATGTGAAGGTGACCGTTATCCGTGACGGCCGAATGAAAACTTTTCAGGTGAAGGTCGGGGAGTTGGAAGAGGAAAAAGAAACTACGATCATCAGCGAAAAGTCACCCCGGCTCGGAATGACCGTGGAGGAGATCAATCCGGAGATTGCAAGACGATTAAACCTTTCTGATACAACCGGTCTGGTCGTGGTCCGGGTCGAAAGAAATTCTCCCGCCGCGGAAGCCGGTATCCTGTCGGGCGATGTCATTCTTGAGGTCGACCAGGTTCCGGTAAAAGAGATGGATTCCTTCAACCGAAAGATGCAGGGGTATAACCCGGGGGATAAAATCCTGTTCTTGATCAAACGTGGCGGATTCACTCAGTATATCACGATTGAACTGCCGAAATAACCACCCACGTTCATTCAGGTCTAACTCCACTCAAACCGGATGAGAGTTATGGCCTCGTTCTCCTTGTTCGCCTTCTGAGCGAACGGAGCGGGAAAGACGTGCGAAAAGCTGATATCCAGTTCAAAAGATTCTCGATGAATCGAAAAGTTTCATTCAAACATGGAAAGAGACCTATGGCAGGCATTAACTGCCTGAACAATATGGATTCAGGAAAAAAAGGGGGATAAATATGAAAAGGATTGCTATCAACAGGTTTGGCTACTCAAGGCGCCTATTGGATGCAATCGAGAGTCTTCCGGTTTGAAAAGATGGAGATTGCCATGCATGTTCTTGTCTAAAATTCATTACCCTACGACCGGGAATTCCTGTATGCCGTAAATCGGGGAAAAAAGGGTTTCATTATACCGATGCGGTGCCGGATGAGTAAACCGCTGTTCCGGTTCGGGATGTTCCTTCGGACAACCGGCTTAAATACTGTGGATCGGCGGTCTGCAGAGAAACTCGTGATCACGGTAATGCGGATGCGGCGCTGACTGTTATCGCCGATACCCCTATCCAAAATATTGACGGCTTTACCGCCACCCGAGGTGACAAAAGCATCCTGAAGCCCGAGCAGTTACTCAGACCTTCCCACAAAGAAAACACATAGGGAGGTATTATGGCCATTCCCACGTATTATCTCGCACCTCCTTTGCCTGAAGGACTGGAAGCCCTTGTTGAGATGGCGCTGGACCTTCGTTGGTCTTGGAGCCATGCCACCGACATCCTCTGGAAACGGATTGACCCGGAACTATGGGGATTGACCCGCAACCCATGGCTCATTCTGCAGACCGTATCCACGGCCCGGCTCCAAGCTTTGGCCGATGACTCCGTCTTTCTGTCTCTGGTGAATCAACATTTCAAGGCTCACCAGGAAACCCTGGAAGGAAAAACCTGGTTTCAAAAGGCGTATTCAGCTTCACCGCTGACCGTTGCCTACTTCAGCATGGAGTTCGGTCTGAGCGAGGCCTTGCCCATCTATTCTGGTGGGCTGGGGATTCTGGCAGGAGACAATCTCAAGACCGCCAGCGACCTGGGCGTGCCGCTGGTGGGTATAGGTCTTCTTTACCACCAGGGATATTTCCGCCAGTGCCTTGATGCAAGGGGCAGCCAGATGGAGTTTTACCCATACAACGAAGCCAGCCAGCTCCCAATTGCGCCGGTCCGTGACGAAGCCGGGGAGTGGCTGCGTGTGGAACTGGAATTTCCAGGGCGACGGCTTAGGCTTCGACCATGGAAGGCCAAGGTTGGGCGGGTGAATCTCTATCTTCTCGACGGCAATGATCCGACCAACAGCCCTGCTGATCAAGGTATTACCAGTGAGCTATATGGCGGTGGATCGGAGCTTCGCCTGCAACAGGAAATCATTCTCGGCATCGGCGGCTGGCGCCTCCTGAGAAACCTCGGCATTGAAGCCACGGTCTGCCATCTTAACGAAGGGCACCCCGCCATGGTTGTTCTTGAAAGAGCTAAGGCATTCATGGAAGCTAACGGACAGCCATTCGAGGTTGCACTGGCTGCAACCCGTGCCGGAAATGTTTTTACGACCCATACCCCAGTTGATGCGGGCTTCGATCGCTTTTCACCGGCACTGGTAGACCAGTACCTTGGAGCTTATGCCGGTCAGCTCGGCGTCGGTCTCAAAGATATCCTTGCTCTCGGGCGTCGGAACCCAGACGATGTTAAAGAACCGTTCAACATGGCATATCTTGCTATGCGGGGAGCGAATCGGGTCAATGGCGTTAGCCGTCTTCACGGCGAGATCAGCCGGCGCATTTTCCAGGTTCTTTTCGACCAATGGCCGCATCACGAGGTTCCGGTGACCCATGTAACGAATGGGGTGCATATGCCCTCCTGGGATTCGGAATTCGCGGATAAGCTTTGGACCCAGGCATGCGGCAAGGAGCGTTGGCTGGGCACAATGAGCACCATTGAGGAAGATTTTAAAAAATTGCCGGATAAGACGCTTTGGGCATTCCGCAATGAGGGCCGACGGAAGTTGATTGATTATGCACGGAAACGGCTTGCCCGGCAGCTTGGGGCAGCGGGTGCTTCAGCCAAAACTATCCGAAAGGCCGAGCAGATTTTGGACCCCGATGCGCTCACTATCGGATTTGCACGACATTTTGCCGGCTATAAGCGGCCCAACCTGCTTCTCTATGACCGGGATCGACTGGTTCGTCTGCTCAATCATCCCGAGCGGCCTGTGCAGATCATCATTGCAGGAAAGGCCCACCCCAGGGATGAAGTCGGAA
>Ga0116141_10000481_pt1 | contig 31432 bp, 27 predicted proteins | sample AD_UKC097_MetaG_FD_89744 | JGI IMG/M metagenome (GOLD analysis project Ga0116141, IMG submission 89744) | Active sludge microbial communities of municipal wastewater-treating anaerobic digesters from USA - AD_UKC097_MetaG | ecosystem: Engineered > Bioreactor > Anaerobic > Digestate | place: USA...
GCAGTACCAGGAATAAAAGGATCTACTACTCTTAATGAGAATCTCCTGAGGGTGGCCAAGGAAGCAGCCCTTAAAGCCAGGTTTGATCCGAAATCCGATGCTCCTGTTATCCAGAAGGGAACAATAACCTATAATTTTATTCTCAGGTAGTCTGGAAACAGGTGTTCGACTGTCAGAACAGAACTCTGTCTCCTGAATAATCTTGTTTATTCAGTTTCAAAAGGGATATCATATCTTTCCGGTCCTGCAACAGGACTGAAAATTCAGACAGAAGTAAATTCCTGTCTATAATTCAGGGACACTGGATATGTATCACATAGAGAACAGGGGAAATGACTTCATCATTTTTATTACCTTATCCCCTACCCTTTTTATAACTATCTCATTGTCAATATTAGAAATAACCTCGTCGATAAGTTCGACGATTGTTCCCATATGTTCTTCCTTAAGGCCCCTTGTCGTTATTGCAGGTGTTCCGATTCTTAAGCCTGATGTAAGGAAGGGGGAGCGGCTGTCAAAAGGAACCATGTTCTTATTTACCGTAATATGCGAAAGGACAAGGGTATTCTCTACCTTTTTTCCTGATATATCCGGGAATTTCGTTCTGAGGTCGATCAGCATCAGATGGTTATCGGTTCCGTCTGATATTACCTTGTATCCTCTCTCAATAAATGCCGCAGCCATTACAGCAGCGTTTTTCTTAACCTGTTGCTGATAAGTTCTGAATTCAGGAGTAAGGGCTTCACTGAAAGAAACAGCCTTGGAGGCTATAACATGTTCCAGGGGTCCTCCCTGCACTCCCGGAAATACAGCGCTGTTAATAAGTGATGACATCATTCTTACCTCTCCCTTAGGAGTTGTTATACCCCATGGATTTACAAAATCCTTGCCCATGAGTATCACTCCTCCACGAGGTCCCCTCAGTGTTTTGTGCGTTGTTGAGGTTACGAAGTGAGCATACTTAAGAGGGTTCATCAGCAGTCCTGCAGCAATAAGTCCTGCAGGATGTGCCATATCAACCATCAGCATTGCACCCACCGAATCAGCAATCTTTCTCATTCGCTCGTAATCCCATTCCCGTGAATAGGCCGAGGCTCCTCCGATGATCATCTTTGGCTTCTCCCTGATGGCCATTTCCTCCATCATATCATAGTCGACCAGGCCTGTATCCTCCTTAACGTTGTATGCCACAGGACGGTAAAGAATACCAGATGAATTAACCGGTGATCCGTGTGAAAGATGGCCTCCATGAGCAAGGTTTAGGCCGAGGAAAGTGTCTCCCGGCTTCATCACTGCGAGGAATACGGCCATATTTGCCTGAGCCCCGGAATGAGGCTGAACATTTGCATACTCCGCCCCAAAAAGCTGTTTAAGCCTGTCGATAGCTATTTGCTCGGTCTGGTCTACTATTTCGCATCCTCCATAGTAACGGTTGCCCGGGTAACCTTCAGCATATTTGTTTGTCATAACGGAGCCCATCGCCTGAAGGACCTGGTCGCTGACAAAATTCTCAGAGGCAATAAGCTCTATTCCATTGATCTGACGCTGACGTTCTTTTTCAATGAGATCGAAAACCAATGTATCTTTCATCTTTAACTGTGTTAGTTTGTTATCCGGATCGTAAACCGGAAAAAAGCCCTGAAAAAATATAACGATCATTTCAGTCGAGGGCACTGAAGGCAAATATAATGTTTAAATGATAATAACTTAAGGTCTATTCTTCCGAGAATTGAACAAGTAATTCACGGTACGTAGCATATATTCTTGATTTCGAAAGGAATCCAACATAGAACCCCTTGTCAAGAACCGGAAGGTTCCATGCGCCTGTCTTTTCGAATGTGCTCATCACTGTCTCAATGCTTTCGCTTACATCAAGGTATGAAGGAGGAATTACCATCAGGTTCCTCACCGTAACGCTATCGTAAAGTTCGCTTTTAAACATTATTTCCCTTACATCATCCAGTAATACTACTCCCTGAAGGATATTATATTCATCAACAACAGGAAATACATTTCTCCTTGAAACTGAAATAGCCTTAACAAGATCTCCTAAGGTATCATTCTTCCTGACTTTTACAAGATCCCTTTCAATCTCTTTTTTCCAGTCCATCATTGTAAGCACGGCTTTGTCCTTATCGTGGGTAATCAGGTCTCCTCTTTCTGCAAGCTGTACGTGGTAGATGGAATGGCGTTCAAAAGCCCTGGTTGTAATGTATGCTATCGTGGAAGTTATAATAAGAGGTATTAGCAGGGCGTATCCGCCTGTTATTTCTGCAATAAGGAATATAGCTGTCAGGGGAGCATGCATGACCCCGGCCATTGTTCCGGCCATCCCTACCAGAACGAAACGGTTATCAGGAATTTCAATTCCTGCAAACCTTCCAAGAATGCTTGCGACCACAAAACCAGTAACGCCTCCGATAAAGAGTGTCGGGGCGAAAATACCACCTACTCCTCCTGCTCCATTCGTTGAACTGCTGGCTGCAACTTTAAGAAAGACAAGGCCTATGAAGAAAATCAGGAAGATCAAATAACTCTCCGACATTCTGCTGATCGGAGAATCACTGAAAACGACGGCCGAGTCACCCTGAAGAAGCGACATAATGGTTTCATATCCCTCTCCATAAAAGGCAGGGAAAAAATAGATAAGGATTCCCAGAACGGTTCCGCCTGCTGCGAGACGTATATAAACATTCTTTATCTTTTCATATTTCCCTTCGAGGAAAAGTGTCATCTTGGAAAAGAAAACAGATACGAATCCTGAGACAATACCCAGAATGACATACCAGGGTATATTCCTGATATAAAACGATTCAGTTATATTAAATGAAAGAAGGACACCGTCTCCCATAAGGAAATATGCAACAGTTGCTGCTGTAACACCCGAGATAAGCAAAGGAACTATGGACGAAAGGGTAAGATCGAGCAGAAGGACCTCCAGAGTGAATATTATCCCTGCAATTGGTGCCTTGAAAATACCGGCGATGGCTCCTGCGGCACCGCAACCGATGAGAAGGGTCACGTTCCTGTAGTTCAGTTTGAAATAATTTCCCACAGCCGATCCTATTGATGAGCCAGTAAGTACGATCGGTGCCTCAGCTCCGACCGACCCTCCGAAGCCTATTGTAAGCGTTGTCGCAACAATAGAAGTCCAGGTATTATGAGGACGGATACGGCTTTTCCTTCTCGAAATAGAATAAAGCACCCTGCTTACTCCGTGTCCGATATTATCCCTGACCAGATATCTTACAAAAAGCAGCGTAACAAGCATTCCAAAGAAGGGGTATGCCAGATAAAAATAGTTTCCGGATTCAGGAGTTATTCCTTCCGTCAGGATCTTGTTTGTATAATGTATTGTATTTTTTAAAATGGCTGCTGCCAAAGCGCTCAGGAAGCCTACTGCAAAACTCAGGATGTAGACCGTTCTGGTCTGATCTGCATCAGTTAAATATTTGCCAAAAATTCTCTTAAAGAAGCTCTTGACCGGCATAGTGCTGCAAATATAAAAACAATAACAAAGCTTCCCTTATTTTTAGCTAAGTTTGTCTTTTTAACATTCGCTCCCTAATGATCAGTTTCAGCAGATTTACACTCGACAACGGAATGAGGGTAATTGTCCATAACGACAATTCCACGCCTCTGGTAGCCATGAACCTGCTTTACGACACCGGATCGAAGGACGAAGATCCGTCAAAAACAGGGATGGCGCATCTGTTCGAGCATCTAATGTTCTGCGGATCTGCCAACATTCCGGAATATGATCTTCCCCTACAGCTTGCGGGAGGAGAGAACAATGCATTTACAAATAACGATATTACCGATTATTATCTTACCATCCCGGCTGGCAACATTGAGACTGCTTTCTGGCTGGAGTCGGACAGGATGCTTCAACCTGCCTTTACGCAGGAAAAGCTTGATGTTCAGAAGAATGTTGTCATTGAAGAATTCAAGCAAAGGTATCTGAACCAGCCATACGGTGATTCAATGCATCTGTTAAGAGCTCTTGCATATAAGGTACACCCATACCGCTGGCCTACGATAGGGATGGATATTTCGCATGTTGCCGGTGTCACAATGGAGGATGCATTAAACTTTTTCAGGACTTTTTATTCACCACGCAGGGCTGTTCTGGCTCTTGCAGGAAACATAAGCCCTGACAAAGCATTTTACCTTGCAGAGAAATGGTTTGGTCCTGTAAACGGCGAAATTCAGTTAGCGAGAAATCTTCCGCAGGAGCCTTCGCAGAATGAGGCCAGAGATACCTGCGTTGAGAGAGATGTCCCGGCCGACGCCCTGTACAAGGCATGGCATGTGGGACGCCGTGGAGACAGTGATTACTATACCATTGACCTGCTGACCGACCTTCTTGCCGGCGGAGACTCAGGAAGACTGTATAACAGACTGGTGAGAGAGCTCAGAATGTTCAGTGAAATAAATGCCTATATTACGGCAGATATTGAGCCGGGGCTAATCATTATGACGGGCAAGATCATAAGTGGAACAGATCTGAAGGAAGCTGAAAGTGCATTGAATGAGGTAATTGACAATCTCAAGGATAAAGAACCGGCCGAGGTTGAGATGGAAAAAGTAAAGAATAAGTTTGAATCGGCTACCGTACTTTCAAATACAAATATTATGAACAAAGCTCTCAATTTATCTGTAAACGAACTTCTTGGTGATCCCGGCCTTATAAACACCGAAGTGGAAAGATACAGAGCCGTAACCGGACGGATGGCATCAGAGGCTGCAAGGAAATACCTTGATTCTGGGAACTGCACCACCCTTTATTATAAATCAAGCGGTAAAAAATAACATGGGTATATTACTCAGGGTTCAGCCACAGGTCGAGCCATTCAATGCATCAATACCCGCCGAACCTCAACTAATGAGGTTGAGCAATGGCGCTGGTGTTTATCTGATCGATGCAGGTACGGAAGAAGTAATGCGCACCGATTTCATCTTCAGAGCAGGTATGATCACGGAATACCTTCCTCTCCTTGCGACAACAACCAATATGATGCTTGCAGAAGGAACCCTGAATCACAATGCCAGGGAGCTAAGCAGCACTCTCGACTATTACGGAATATTCATGAACCTATATTCTGAAAAGGATATAGCAGGTCTGACACTTTACTTCCTTAACAAACATGCCGTCAAGGCCCTGGAACTTGCAGGCGAGATCCTTTTCAAACCCGTCTTCCCCGGAAATGAGCTCGATCTGATGATGAAAAAGCGCCTTAACTGGTTCAGGATATCCCGCGGAAAGACACAAAACCTGGCAATGGATAACTTCTTTGAAGCTATTTTCGGCAAAAGGCACCCCTACGGCCGTAAAGTAACCGAAGCAGATTTCAGCAACATGAACTGCCAGCTTCTTAAGGATTTTCATTCGATGCATTATTCACCGGAAGATATGACTATAATAGTATCAGGAAAAATCAACGCAAATATTACCGGATTACTTGAGGACTTTTACGGAAGATTGAGTTCAGAATATACCTACAGGGAGGATACAGGGAATGTTTTATCAGAAAGCCCGGATAAAAAGATCAGAATCGCAAAAAGGGGTTCTGTTCAGTCATCATACAGAATCGGTTGCAGAACGATCAACAAGCGTCATCCCGATTATCCGGGGCTGAAATTCCTCAATACATTGCTTGGCGGATACTTCGGATCGAGGTTGATGAAGAATCTCCGCGAGGAAAAGGGTTATACATACGGGGTACATTCATCGGTTTCGTCATTTGATCTTTCAGGATTTATGGTAATTTCGACCGATGTTGGAAGGCAGAATGCCGAAAAGGCTGCCGGGGAGATTTTCAGTGAGCTGAAACGTCTTCAGGATACTCCACCTGCTGAGGAAGAGATGGAGGTGGTAAGAAAATACATGATGGGTGAAATATTGAGAATGTTCGACGGTCCCTTTTCAATAGCTGATAGTTTCAGGTCAGTACTGGATTTCGGTCTGAGTTTTGATTATTACCACAGGATGGCAGAAACAATAAAATCTGTGACCCCCGGAGAAATAACAAGGCTTGCAAACACATATTGCAAGCCAGAAGACATGTATGAAATAAAAGCAGGCTAAAATGAATAGTACTGGCAGACTACTTATATCACTCATATTACTGACTCTTTCCGCCGGAATTTTTGCACAGGAGAATTGTGAAATACCTGAGCCTCCGGAACTCAGGCGGGTAACGGTTGATGCAGAAAGATCGGCTGTGATCCTTGACTGGGATCTGAGTATTTCAGAAAATATTGATGCATATATTATTTACTTATATGAGGAGAGGAACGGCAACATAGAGTTTTATCCTATTGACACTGTCTGGAACCCAACTGCGACAAGTTATACCGATACAAGAATTCAATACAAGAGTTTCCAGTACAGGGTAGCCTCTTTCAGGCGTCCGCACTGTGGAAGCAGATTGTCAAACATCCTTAGCACTGTTTATGTTGAATCGGTCCTGGATACCTGCAGGAGGGAGATTGAAATCATTTGGAATGCCTATTATCCTCCCTTTCCTGCAAATGTACTGGAATACAAAATCCTGACCTCACTTAACGGTGGTGTCTTCAGTGAGATGCATACTGCCGGCCCTGAGACGACATCCTTCAAAATAAAGGATATCACCCCTGCAACAGAATATTGTTTCAGAATAAATGCCATCATGGATGACGAGACTGAGTCATCTTCAACGATCACCTGCAAAAGAGCTGAACTTGAGATTCCTCCTGGCTGGATAAATGCTGATTATGCTACAGTAACGACCGATGGGGCAATTCTGCTTTCATTTACTATTGATCAGGGATCAGCCTCCGATCTGTTTGCCCTTGAAAGAAGAAGCGGTTTATCTGGCAATTTTCAACAGATAGCACAGATCAGGACCAAAGCCGGGTTTGTAACCTATAACGACAACACGGCTGATCAAAAGAAACTATATTCATACAGGCTTTCAGCATTGAACAGTTGCGGGGTTTCGTTTGCCAGATCGAACATAGCCTCAAACATCCTTCTTTCCGCCCAGAATAATGGTAATGAGATCACCCTGAGGTGGAATAAATACAGGGAATGGGCAGGAACGGTTTCGTCGTACCGCATCTATATGGATTCAGGGTCTGGCTTTACTGAAAAAGCAGTTCTTGATGCATCTGACACAACCTTTTCCATTGGAACAGAAGAAATTATGTTTGCCCAGTCAGCCGGCAGTCTCTGTTTCTATGTAGGTGCTTCTGAAACAGGCAATCCATACGGCATTAACGGAGTCTCAGAATCAAACATTAGCTGCGTGGAAATGGAAGAGAATTTTGTAATTCCCAATATATTCACGCCCGACGGAGACATGAAAAACGATCTGTTCAGGCCTGTGATAACCTTTGCACCTACCGCATACCGCCTGGTTATAAGCAACCGTCAGGGGAAAGCCATCTTTGAAACGGATGAATATATGGAATCGTGGGATGGTACGGACAACGGCCGGCCCGTAAACGAAGGCGTTTATATCTGGTTCATCCGGATGACGACTCCTTCAGGCACAAGTATATCAAGGACAGGTACGGTAACTGTGGTAAAAAACTGAATACATGATTTCTGAGCTGGCTGAGGTATTCATGGGAAGAAATTAACCTAATAAAGCTATCTTTGTAGTTCAAAGAAAGAGAGTGAAGATTATATATGACGGGAAAGGATCTTTTTGATGAGGAAGATATTAAGCGTATTCAGACTGAATATGATTCTCTTGTCAGCAATTTGATACGATGCAATAAGCCCGGCGACAGGGAACTTATAGAAAAGGCTTTCAAGGTTGCAAATGAGGCTCACTGGAATATGCGAAGGAAATCGGGTGAGCCCTATGTAATTCATCCTATCTGTGTTGCAAAAATTGTTAATCAGGAGATCGGGCTTGGACCGAGGTCAATTGCCACGGCTCTTCTACATGACGTTGTTGAGGATACAGGTTATTCGCTCGAACAGGTTAACCGTGAATTCGGACCAAAGATCGCTTCGCTTATTGATGGTCTCACAAAGATATCAGCGACCTACAACAAGGGTGCAACATCATCGATGCAGGCCGAGAATTTCAGGAGGATGCTTCTGACAATTTCCGATGATCTCAGGGTTATTCTGATAAAGATTGCCGACCGTCTTCACAACATGAGGACACTTGACTCGATGCCGGAGAATAAGAAGATGAAGGTTGCCGGCGAGACTATTTTTCTCTACGCTCCTCTTGCCAACCGTCTGGGTCTTTATGCAATAAAAAGCGAACTTGAGGACCTGAGTTTCAAATACCGTCAGCCTGTTTTGTACGATGAGATAGCATCAAAACTAAAGGTTGGGGAAAAGAAATACTATGCCCTTATAAACAAGTTCAGCCTTCCTATAGTCAATAAGCTTCAGGAATCAGGACTGAAGTTCGACATTAGCGGACGTCCGAAGTCGATCTTCTCGATATGGAAGAAGATGCAGTCGAAGAACGTGCCCTTTGAGGAGGTATATGATGTTCTCGCTGTAAGGATAGTTTTTGAGCCCCTTCCGGGAATTCCCGAAAAAACAACCTGCTGGAACATATACTCTGTAATAACTGACTCATATCTTCCGAAGCCGGACAGGCTCAGAGACTGGGTAAGCAGGCCAAAACCAAATGGTTACGAAGCACTTCATGTAACCGTGATGGGACCGGAGGGGCACTGGGTAGAGGTTCAGATACGCAGCAGGAGAATGGATGAGATAGCTGAAAGAGGTTATGCTGCACATTACAAGTATAAGGGAGACAACTCACCTGAAACAGAGCTCGACAAGTGGATCAAACAGATCAGGATGATGCTTGAGAATCCCCTTGAGGATCCTATTGAATTTCTGGATGAGTTTAAAATGAATCTCTTCTCTTCAGAGATAATGGTTTTTACTCCGAAAGGAAAACTGGTCAGCCTGCCAAAAGGAGCTTCTGTTCTTGACTTCGCTTATGATATCCATACAGAGACAGGGAACAGGGCCATCGGTGCAAAAATAAACTACAGGCTCAATCCGATAAGTGCAATACTTATGAGCGGTGACCAGGTTGAGATAATAACCTCCGACATTGCAAAACCTGAAAAGGAGTGGCTTTCATTTGTCCGCACTTCCAAGGCAAAAGAAGCCATAAAAAGCGCCCTGCGGTCAGAATCGAGCAGCAGGATACAGAAAGGAATGGAGATACTGGAGGCAAAGCTTGCAGAGCTGGGCGTGACCCCCAATTCGGAAATTGTAAGAAAACTGATGCTGTCATATGATGTTCCGAATAAAGATGAGCTGTATTCGGGAATTGAACTGGGTACAATAAACCTCGACAATCTGAAAAAGATCATAAAAAAAAGCCCGGCAAAAAACGTTATAAAATACTGGGAGTTAAAGCTTCTTGGATCGAAAAAGGAAAAGAAGGACGAGGAGGTTATGGAAGAACGCATAGACACATCCTCCCCTTTCCTGCTCAGGGAAAACGTTGAAAATGCCGGACAGTCGTACGAAATAGCAAGATGCTGCAATCCAATTCCGGGAGATGAAGTGATTGGCTATCGCTCGCCTGAAGGTGCAATCGTGATTCACAAACCCAAATGCCCTGTTGCCATCAGGATAATGTCAAATGAAGGAAACCGGATTATTGCCGTAAGATGGGCGATCCACAAGCTCGTTTCATTCGTTGCAAGGATCAGCATGACCGGGGTCGACAGGATTGGAATGGTAAATGACATTACCAACATTATCTCTTCAGAGCTTAAGGTTAATATGACAAATATCAACATAAGCGTTAAGGATGGTATCTTTGAGGGTACCATTGATCTTTATGTCCATCATACGCAGGATCTTAACAATCTGATTCTCAAGATATCAAATGTAAGGGGTATCGACACAATAAAACGGGTCGAAGACTTCACCGAGGAAGTTTAGCAGGTTAATCCCTTTTCTTTTACTGAAAAAGACTATTTTTGTTATTATTTTTATTAAGACCAGATATGATTAACGATAATACCAGGTCGACGGTAAAACAAATATTCACGGAGTATCTGGAAAAGAAGGGTCACCGGAAAACGCCCGAAAGGTATGCGATCCTTGATGAAATTTACTCCAGAAGCGGTCACTTCGATATTGAATCGCTTTACATTTTCATGAAAAACAAGAATTACAGGGTCAGCCGGGCTACTTTGTACAATACCATCGAATTGCTGCTTGACTGCAATCTAGTAACGAAGCATCAGTTCGGCAAGAATATTGCCCAGTTTGAGAGGGCGTTCCAGTGCGGGCAGCATGATCATCTTATTGACCTTGAGACCGGGCGGGTAATCGAGTTCTGCGATCCAAGGATACAGGACATTATTAAAACAGCAAGCGGACTTCACAACTTTGACCCTCAGTATCATTCCCTGTACATATACGGGAATCTGAGGAAGATACAAGGTGATAAGAAATAAAAGAAGGAGCTGAAATCAGCTCCTTCAGTAACCGGATATTCCTTTTATCAGAAAGCAAATCCTATTGAAAATCCCACTCTTGTCTTGAATCCCTCAAATTTTGTGATGTCCTCCGGCTCTTCACCGGAAATGATATTGATGCTCCCGTCAGTATAATGTCCTCCGAAAAACAGGTCCATTACAAATCCCTTCTTCATTATCCACTGACGGCCGAAGGCCACTCCCCCGCCAAAAGCAGAAAAGCTGCCTTCATCTGAATCCTCCTCAGACTCATAACCATATTTGAAATAGCGTAGATAAGGAGCCATGTAGAACCCGTCGATGGCATTATTCCGGATATAGAATTTAAGTTCGGGAGTAAGTGTCAAACCTTTGAATCTTGTTTCATCAACTCCGTAGTTGAGATAACCAACACCCATCTGTCCAGCCAGAAGATCACTTATCTCCCTCTCATAGAATACGGAGCCTGTTCCGATAATCAATGCGAGAGTGTTTACTTTCAGGACGTTTTTTTCGGGAGCAACATAGTTTTCGTCCTGGGCAAAAGAGCTAAGGCAGAGAGCTGCCAAAACAATAAATGCAAAACATCTTTTCATTGCTGTATGTATTAAATCTATGATAATTAACTGAATCGGTCAATGCCCGAATGGATTTTCTCTCCCTGAGCCTGATTCCCCATTTCATTTTTCAACAATATATTATCAACGTGAAATACAGCCGGATTATTTTGTAAATTGGAATCTGTTTTATAATCCTAAAACTGAAATGAAGATTGATGTATTGCTAGGCCTTCAGTGGGGTGACGAAGGTAAAGGGAAAGTTGTGGATGCATTGAGCCCCGGTTATGATGTTATTGCCAGGTTTCAGTGTGGTCCCAATGCAGGTCACTCACTGGAATTCAATAACAAGAAGCATATCCTTCATCTTATTCCATCAGGGATTTTTCATCCCGACAAGCTTAACGTTATAGGCAGCGGACTCGTTCTTGATCCGGCAGTTTTCAGGGAGGAGATACTGAATCTGGGGCATCCGGTTGAAGAACTTACCAGGCGGCTTGTGATTTCCGCCAGGGCTCATCTTATCCTCCCTACGCACAGGATTCTTGACGCTGCATTTGAAAACCGCAAGGGAAGTTTAAAGATCGGCTCTACCCTCAAGGGAATCGGGCCGGCATATACCGATAAAGCCAGCAGAAACGGACTCAGGATAGGTGATATTCTGAATCCTTCTTTCAGGGAAATTTACGAAATACATAAATCAGCTCATCTTGAGATACTCAGGAGCTACGATTTCAATCCTGACATAAGCGCTTATGAAGAAGGCTGGTTTGAAGGAGTTGATCTTTTGAAAAGATTCAGGATAGAAAACGTGGAATATCTGCTCAATGAACAGGCAGCCAGCGGCAGAAAGATACTTGCAGAAGGAGCTCAGGGTACCATGCTTGATGTTGACTTCGGATCATATCCTTTTGTAACATCGTCTAGCACAATAAGCGCCGGGGCATGCACAGGGCTGGGTATCTCTCCCAGGTTAGTAGGAGATGTGTTCGGTATTTTCAAAGCCTATTGCACAAGAGTTGGAAGCGGCCCGTTTCCCACGGAACTTTTCGATGACACAGGAGAACTTTTAAGGAAAAAAGGATGTGAATTCGGTGCTACCACAGGCAGGCCAAGAAGATGCGGCTGGCTCGATCTCCCTGGACTCAGATATGCAATTATGATAAACGGGGTTACACAGCTCTTCATGATGAAGTCAGATATTCTTTCGGGTTTCAGTAAAATCATGGTTTGCACTGCATATAAATACCTGGGGAAAGAGGTGAAAGAGGTACCTTTCGACAATAATGCGGCCATAGAACCTGTTTACGCCGAGCTTGATGGCTGGGAGGAAGATATCTCTAAAATAAGCGATTATGATGCTTTGCCGGAAAACCTTAAAAGATACATAGGGTTTATTGAAGGACAGACCGGAGTTCCGATCACACTGGTGTCGGTCGGGCCCGACAGGAATTCCACAATATTCAGATAGAAGATCATTCCGGAAGTATTTCCGGAGAAAAGGTAGCAGGGTCTGCAAGGCGTTAGTGAGGGGGAGATGCTTTGAGTATTCATATTTTGTATATTAGTCCATTCGATTCAGGTCGCGGAAAAAGTCACAAAACAAGTCTATAACAATAAATACACTGGCTGATGAAATCACTGATACAATTTTTTGAAGAAAGCGCTGATCAATTTGGCAGTAATGTCTATATGTGGGAAAAAACCCAGGATAAATATGAAGGGACAACCTATGATGAAATAAGAAAGCAGGTATATGAATTTGCTGCAGGACTTATCTGCCTTGGTATCAGGAAAGGCGACAGACTCAGCCTGATTTCAGAAGGTCGTAACAGCTGGGTGGTTGGTGAACTTGGAATTCTTTATGCGGGTGCTATCAATGTCCCTCTGTCTGTTAAACTGACTCCCCCCGAGATACAGTTCAGGATCAATCATTCCGAGTCTAAAATGGTTCTGACATCATCCATCCAGGCACAGAAGCTTAAGCTTGTTCTTGACAACTGCAAAACCGTTGAAAAGATTGTACATTTTGATACCCAGGAGGAATACTCCGGCAAAGAGATACATTTCAATGAAGTCAGAAAAACCGGAAGAGAATGGCTTGAAAAACCCGGCAACAGGGACAAATTCAATGAGATAAGTGCCTCAGTCAAACCATCCGATTTCGCAAATATCTGCTATACTTCGGGTACCACTGCAGATCCTAAAGGTATTATTCTTACACACGGCAACTATGTAACAAATGTATATCAGGCATACAGTCTGATGGATATTCCCCCGTTTTACAAAACACTTCTTATTCTTCCCTGGGACCACTCCTTCGGACATACCTGCGGCATTTACGCTTTTATGGGCCGGGGAGCCAGCATTGCCTCGGTAAAAACAGGCAAAACCCCCATGGAAACCCTTCGTAACCTCCCGGCATGCCTTAAGGAGATCAAACCAAACCTTCTTATGAGCGTTCCTGCAATAGCCAAAAACTTCAGGAAGAACATTGAAAAGGGAATAAGGGAAAAAGGAAGAATGACTGAATTTCTCTTCAATCATGCACTGAAAATCTCATATTCATATAACAAGGAAGGATGGAATAAGGGAAGGGGTTTGCAGAAACTAAAGAAACCGCTTCTTAAACTTTATGACAAGATACTTTTCAGCAAGATCCGTGAAGTCTTCGGTGGAGAGCTTGATTATTTCATCGGAGGCGGCGCCCTTCTGGATATCGAACTTCAGAGATTCTACTACGCACTGGGTGTTCCAATGTATCAGGGCTACGGACTTAGCGAGGCTTCTCCTGTTATTTCCTCCAACTCGGCAGGAAAGCATAAACTGGGATCATCGGGTGTACTTGTGAACAACATGGACCTCAAGATATGCGACGACGACGGGAATGAGCTTCCTGTAGGCCAGAAAGGGGAGATCGTTATTAAAGGAGGTAACGTTATGTACGGCTACTGGAAAAACGAATCGGCGACCCGTGAGACTATAAAGGACGGATGGCTTTACACAGGCGATATGGGTTATATGAGCGAAGACGGTTTTCTTTATGTACTTGGCCGTTTCAAAAGTCTCCTTATTGCTGATGACGGGGAAAAGTTCAGCCCGGAGGGAATAGAGGAAGCTATTTCGGAACAATCGAAATATATCGATCAGTGTATGCTTTATAATAATCAGAAACCATACACTGTTGCCATTGTCGTTCCCAACCAGCATGCACTGAAAGGCTACCTAGAAGAGAAGAATCTTACAGCCGATTCTGACGAAGGGAAAAGAGCGGTTACCACCCTGCTGGAAAATGAGGTCAACGAATACAGGACCAATGGTAAATTTGGCCACATGTTTCCACAGAGATGGCTTCCCGTGGCAATCGGCATCCTTGATGAAGGCTTTAACGAAGAAAACGGACTTATGAATTCATCATTGAAGATAGTGAGAGGTAAGATTATGGATAAATACAAGGACCTGATTGATTATCTCTACACTCCAGATGCCAAGGACGTAAGCAACGAAAGGAACCTCGAAGAAGTTGAGAAGATGAAGCTTGGCTAAAGCCTGCTCTTGAAAGGGAGAAAGGTCATAAAGTCAGCATGATGGACTATATACGCTTCCGTTGATCTTTTTACCAGGTCTCCCTCATGGGCATGAGCAGCGATTATATGGCATACTTCAGGAGGAACACCACATTCTTCAGCAAGCGATACCCCCGAGAATGGATGGCGGAGATATTGGCCATATTTCCCCTGAACCGGATTTCCTGATGCATCCAGCTCATATTCAAGCAATTTTCCAACATCAGCAAGAATTGCTCCGGAGATAAGCACATCCATGTTTACCGGAAGGTCATCCCGGAAAAACTCGTTCATTTTCTCTCCGCTAGCCCGTGCTATGTGGACAACACACCTCTTGTGGTCCATGAAGTTCACCTTAAGACCCGGGCCGCAAAGAAGCGTGAAAGGTATCCTTTCCAGGTCTGAGGGCTTAAGGACACTCCTGTTAAGCGCCAGTTCCCAGGTCTTTGCAGTTTTTTCCTTAAGCTCTTGATCCCTGATCCACTCAAGTTCGGGCCATAGCTTTAATACACTTTCGTTCATCCGCAAATTTATTTTCTGATTTTCGAGATTATTGCATCGGTAATTTCAATTGTTGACGCAGCTCCCTGTCCGGTAACATCAGTGCTGCCCGGAAGTTTCATCATATCATATGTTCTCACCTTTCCTTCGAGGATTACCTCAGCAACCGACTTTCTTATCCTTTCGGAAATTTCCTTTTTTCCGATATAATCGAGCATCATGCATGAAGATTCAATCATTGCTATGGGATTGACGATCGGTATACTGTAACCGGCATATTTGGGTGCTGAGCCATGTGTCGGTTCAAACACCGCAATTCCGTCAGATGAAAACTGAGCACTGCAAGCAAAGCCAAGTCCGCCTATCAGACCGGCAAATCCATCCGATACGATATCTCCAAACATGTTTCCGGCTACAATGACTCCGTAATCCTCCGGATTTTTGGTCAGCCACATCATCTGGGCATCTATATTGGTATTAACCAGCTTTATGCCGGGGTAAAGATCCTTCTGTATTTCTTTTGCCAGTTTCCACATCATCCCCGAAGTTTCCCTGACGACGTTCGGCTTCTCACAAACGGTTACGGATTTGTAACCATTGTCGCGTGCGTAATCAAAAGCGGCTTTCAGTATTCTCGCTGTTGCCTTTTTCGTGAATATCCTTACCGAAACCGAAAGCTCCTCACCAGGAACTGAAGAAAAATTCTCCCTGAATTTTGGATGAGTCATCAGGGCATCATATACCTTTTCGGGCGGATTGGTCCATTCCACTCCCGAATACAGACATTCTGTATTTTGCCTGAAGATCACGGCATCGATATAAGGCTCCTCAATGCTTCCTTCCTTCCCTCTGCGGATAAAATTGAGAGGGTTGCCCCTGTAGGAACGGCATGGTCTGACACATATATCGAGGTTGAATTTCTGCCTTAATCCAACAATGGGACTGGAGTAAACAAAACCCTTACCCTGAAGACCTGGATCAAGCTCCGCTTTCGCTTCCTCATTTGGTTTAGAGGTTATCGCGCCAAAAAGTGCTATCCGGTGTTCCCTTATCAGATCAAGAGTTCTCTGAGGAAGAGGATTTCCTTCAGAACGCCAGAACTCCCAACCGATATCTCCAAAGACATAAGAAGCATCAAAGCCTGCAGCATCAAGCACTCTCAATGCCTGATCCATAACAATGTTTCCAATACCGTCACCCGGCAATATAACAATAGTACGTCGGTCCATATAATTAAAATTAAATCAGAAAATTATAGGCTAATAATGTAAATATATGAAATTGTTAATCCAATTACTATGATATTTAACAGAATTGGCATTCCAAGCCTAATTTATGACTATCTTAGTTGACTAATAGTGAACTATTTATAAGAAATGAACAGACTATCAGGTTTAGAGCCGCAAACAGTGTGGAGATATTTCGAAGAAATATGTATGATCCCAAGGCTTAGCAAGAGCGAAGAAAAGATCAGAAAATATCTCCTCAAATTCGCTGAAGATCATAATCTTGAAGCAAAAGAAGACAGTACAGGCAACATCCTGATAATAAAGCCTGCATCCCCTGGTTTCTCTCACATTAAGACTGTAGTCCTGCAGAGTCATATGGATATGGTTGGTGAGAAAAATGCCGGGTTTCCCCACGATTGGAAAAAAGATCCGATAATACCCCATATAGAAGACGGATGGGTAACGGCCAGGGGAACAACACTGGGTGCGGATGACGGAATTGGAATTGCATGCCAGCTGGCGATCCTTGCTGATCCTGATTTCATATCAGGCAGGATAGAGTGTCTGTTTACGGTTGATGAAGAATCGGGGATGACAGGTGCCCTGAACCTTAGTCCGGACTTTTTTGAAGGCAGGACTCTTCTGAACCTCGATTCCGAAGATGAAGGTATAATCTTTATCGGATGCGCCGGAGGTATTGATACAATAGGGGAACTGGAGTATGATACTGAAAAGCATGATAAAGAAATTGAGGGGCTGATGATTTCAGTTACGGGCCTAAGGGGAGGACATTCTGGTGACGAGATACATAAAGGCTACGGCAACGCTGTGAAGATAATGGCCAGAATATTAAGAAACCTTAACGGCCGTTTCAGGATCTCACTATTCAACTTCGACGGAGGTAATCTCCGTAACGCAATACCACGTGAGGCATTTTCTGTTATTGGAACAGAAAAACAGGATAAACAGGCGATAATTGAGTGGATAAATGATTTTGAAAAGACCATTAATGATGAGATTGGGGACACAGAAAATGAGCTTAAGATTTCAATTAAAGGTACTGATCCTGAAGGGAGTGCGATAGATCCCTCAACACGCGATAAGCTCATTAATCTCCTGACCTGCTGCCCTCACGGAGTTCTTGGATGGTCAAGGGAGATGGAAGGGCTTGTAGAGACCTCGACGAATCTGGCTTCGGTGAAGTTTACCGGAAACAAAAAAATCACTATCGTTTCAACACAAAGAAGTTCTGTCGAATCGCTGAAAAAGGAAGCTGCCATGATGGTCGAAGCATGTCTCAGGCTTGCAGGTGCTTCTGTTGAACATTCCGATGGTTATCCCGGTTGGAAACCCAATCCGAGATCGGAGATTCTATCGGTAACGTCAAAGTCGTACAAGCGTCTTTTCGGCAGGGAACCGCTTGTTAAAGCTATTCATGCCGGTCTGGAATGCGGATTGTTCTATGAGAAGTTCAGGGGCATTGATATGGTCTCCTTCGGTCCGACCATAAGAGGTGCTCATACTCCCACCGAGAAGATTGAGATAGAAACAGTAAGAATGTTCTGGGACCTGTTAAGGGATGTAATCATCAATATGCCGGCATCCTGATGCCTGAGCCAGGTAATTCAATCGCATTCAAAGAATTCGTCCTTGCCCGCTCCGCAAACCGGACAGAGATAATTCCCGGGAAGCTCGCTGAACTCGATCCCGGGTTCAATTCCCGAGGAAGGATCTCCCTCCTCAGGATTATAAATAAAACCGCACACTGAACACTTATATTTTTCCATTACAATGATAATTAAATCCTTATCTTTCTTACAACGTCAATAACAGTACCATCGACCCATTTTACGGCTGCAACTATTTTTTCATCAAAAACAGGTTTCGAAGGTTTTCCGCATATTCTCTCAGCCTCATCCTTCAGTTCCCGTATGGTTTTTAATGGAAGTTCGCTGTTTTTAATGCTGTCAATAAGATCCTGCCTGAGCGGATTGATCGCTATCCCCCTTTCAGTGATTATTACATCTATCATCTCGCCAGGTCCGCACAGGGTGGTTACTTCATCCACGATGACCGGTATCCGGTCGCGGAAGAGTGGAAGCGGAAGAATTACGTTTCTGGCGTGAAGGCAGTTCTGCCAGCCCCCTATCCCGTGAAGAAGATAACCGTCGGAGTGTGTTACGACATTGCCGTTGAAATTCAGGTCAACCTCGGTAGCTCCAAGGATCATTATATCCATCATGCTTGTCAGGTTACCCTTTGAGTGATAATTGTAAGCATTGAAAACTGAATAAGGTATGTGCGCGGGATTCCTTTCAAGCGAAGCAACCGCATCAAGGTCAAAGACCTGGGCGTCGAGGATGTAACCCATCTGTCCCTGCTCGAGCATATTGACCATGTATTTGGTACTTCCTCCAAAGCCTAATCTGGATTTCCATCCTTTGTTTTTCATTATCTCATGGATGAATACGGCAATTGCCAGTGAGGTCCCCCCTGCTCCTGCCTGAAGGGCGACACCGTCTCTCAGGATTCCCGATTTTTCAAGAAATGCCGCTGTAAGCTCCGCTATAAGGAGCCTGTCAGGGCTTTTGGTTATCTGCGTTGTTCCCGACACTATTTTTTCGGGGATCCCTATTTTGTCAACAACCACAACATAATCGACATAATTCCCTTCAATCTCCATCGGGAGGCATGGCAGGTCTACAAGATTATCAGTTACAACGATAACCTTGTCTGCATACAGGGCATCTGCCTTCGCATATCCCAGAACTCCGCAGGCTGACTGGCCTCCTGTACCTCTGGCGTTACCGAAAGAATCTGCTGACGGGGCAACAAGGACTGCAATATCGATCCTTACCTCTCCATCCTGAATAGCCTGTACTCTTCCGCCGTGAGAACGAAGCACTGCCGTGCCTTTCATCCTTCCTTCAGATACAAAGCGACCCAGGGGGCCGTTCATACTGCCTTCGATCCTGTTTATCGTTCCATCCTCGAGATACTTTATCACCGGTTCATTACAAGGAAAGGAAGCTGAAGGAAACCAGACAAGATCCCTGACGCCCATCACCGAGGCTATCTCAAAGATCCTGTTGCTGATAAGGTCCCCGTCGCGAAGGTGATGATGGGTTGATATGGTCATTCCGTCGCGGATGCCACAACGCAGTAGAGCCTCCTCAATTGTTGCCACGACCTTGTTGCCATCGCCGGGGTAGTCAGAGCATGAGGGTATCGGAGGACTATATTTGCTCCCGGCGGGTTTATGTTTTCCCACACCTCTGAAGGGAATCGCAGGTTTCCCGTTAATCTCGGAAGGTACTGATCTGCCTGCACTGTTTTTTACAGTATGAACTGTCATAATAGCAATTTTAATCGGTCTGTTTCTTGTTATCCATTTGCAAATCCATCCAGTTCTCAGCCAGAAGTCCAAGCTTTACGGATAGTTCAATTGTCCGGAGAGCTCTCCTGACAACAGGTGCATCTATCATTTTTGTTCCAAGGGCCACAACGCCTGCTCCCTTTGACCTTGCCTCCTCATAGGCAAGGACTATCTTCATTGATTTTTCTATCTCTTCAGCTTCGGGAGCAAAGCCGTTTCTCACAACAGGAACCTGCCGGGGGTGAATACAACCCATTCCCTCAAAGCCAAGAGCCCTGGATTCCTTTATGGTTTGCCGGAGAGCCTCCATATCCCCAACATCGGAAAAAACCGAATCGATCGGTTGGATTCCAGCAGCCCTGGCAGCGTTGATAACACGCGTTCTGGCATAAAATGTCTCCCTGCCTTCCTTTGTCCTGACAACCCCCATATCCGCAGTTAGGTCTTCAAGGCCTATTGCCAGGGCAACAACGGAAGCTGATGACCGGGCTATTTCGAAAGCCGTTTCCACACCAAGAGCGGTCTCGATAATTGGCATCAGGAATACCTGGCTGTCAATTCCGCATCGCGCATTTATTTCTTTTATCTTTTCATCAACCCTGATTACGGAAGAAACACTTTCACATTTAGGTATAAGGATGAGGTGAACGTTCTGAGGGATTACAGTCTCAAGGTCATTCAGACCTCTCTCTCCCTGGTTTATTCGCACCATCTTTTCCGCACCGTAAAAATTGATCTGCCTCAGGGCATTTCTTACCAGGAGAAGCGCTTCGTCCTTTTTCTCAGGAGCAACCGAATCTTCAAGATCCAGAATAATTCCATCGGCGGAGTGAAGACCGGCATTGATCATCATGCTCGGTGTATTTCCGGGGACATACAGGCGTGCAAACCTGAAACGGTCTCTCCGCGAGGGATAATTATTTTCTTCATTCATCCCGGGCAGAAATTCAAGGTCCGACTGAACAAGTTTCTTAATCGCAGCTTCCAGCCTGGCCGCAATGACGAAAGGCAGTGCCCCCGAATCATTGATTTTCAGAATGGCATTCTTTATCCCGAAATACTCCAGTTGCGTTTTACACTGCTCCCTTATCGATTCACCGTAAAGCACTCCGACCCTTGAAACCAGTTCTGTCTGCAAGCCTCCGCTTTTGCAAATCTCAATACTTATCTGACAGTCAGATCTGGTCTTTGGACCCGAATTTCCAACAATTGCTGTGTTATTGCTCATTTTCACAAAGTTGATTAAACAACACAAATCTAAAAATACTCAATAATTACGTCTTAAAAAACCTGGCAAAGTGATTTTTCCGCATCAGCCGAGGAAACCCAGAAGAATACCAGCAGCCACAGCTGATCCAATCACACCGGATACATTAGGAGTCATGGCATGCATAAGCAGATAATTTGACGGATCGGCTTTCAGTCCTTCCACATGAACAACCCTTGCACTGTCGGGAACAGCCGAAACCCCTGCTGCTCCAACCAGAGGATTAACCTTGTTCTCTTCCTTCAGAAAGAGATTCATGAATTTGGCAAAGAGAACTCCACCTGCTGTTGCTATAATAAATGAGAAAGCGCCGAGGGCAAATATCATTATTGAACTTCGCGTAAGAAAAACATCAGCCTGTGTCGAAGCTCCCACTGTTAATCCTATAAGAATAGTTACAATATCAATAAGTGCATTCCTTGCGGTATCGGCAAGTCGTTTTGTAACACCTGATTCACGAAGGAGGTTTCCGAAGAAAAGCATTCCAAGAAGAGGAAGGGCGCTTGGTGCTATGAAAAGAGTTACAAGAAGCCCTGCAATGGGAAAGACTATTTTTTCAACTTTTGAAACAGCTCTTGGGGGCTTCATCCTGATCCGTCTTTCTTTTTTCGTTGTAAGCAGTCTCATTACCGGTGGTTGTATTACCGGAACCAGTGCCATGTATGAATAAGCTGCTATTGCTATTGGGCCGATGAGGTTCTTTACAGTTGTTCCGTCCGGAAGGATGTTTATTCCATTTGCAAGCCTCGATGAAAGGAATATGGCTGTTGGTCCGTCGGCTCCGCCAATTATTCCAATGGCACCTGCTTCCTGAGGATAGAATCCCAGAGCAAGGGCACCGATAAAAGTAATGAAGATCCCTATCTGGGCTGCTGCTCCAAGCAGCATAAGCCTGGGGCTGGAAATCAATGAAGAGAAATCTGTCATTGCACCCAGTCCCAGAAAGATTAGCGGAGGGTAGATACCCTTCACGACACCGAAATAAAGATAATTTAAAACACTTCCTTCCTGATAGATTCCAACCTGGAGGTTCATCCCTCCATCCTGAAAGAACGGAATATTGCCGATAAGTATTCCCGCACCTATTGGAACAAGAAGCAGAGGCTCATAATCGTACCTGATTGCCAGATAAATGAAAAACAATCCGATAACTATCATTATCAGATGGCCGCCTGTGGCATTTCTGAAGCCGGTATAGTTCCAGAACTGCCTGAGACCGCTTAAAGATTCAGGTTCATACTGTTCAATATTTCCGCTAAAACCCGTTCCTGATTCAGCAGAAGCCTGCCATGATACATTTTCAGCAAGTCTCTCCTTTTCAGGTTTGACAAACAGTGACCAGGCAACAGAAAGAATGGCCACGGCACAAAAAACAACAATGAGTCTTTTTTTCTCCATTATCAGTCCATTTCCATAATTACTTCCTCCTGAAGCACCGATTGACCTATCTCTGCCTTTACAGAAACAATTGTCCCGTCCTGTTCAGCTTTTATTTCATTTTCCATCTTCATGGCCTCGAGGCTGAAAAGCTTCTGGTTCTTTGTTACGTTATCACCAGCTTTTACGAAGATGTTTAGTATAATTCCCGGAAGAGGTGTTTTCACTGCTGTTCTGGGCCCTCCTTCCTTCTTTTCGATATGTTTTGGAGGCTCCTTTACAGGGGATCTTACGATCACTGGGGTTTTCACCTGAGGTTTTTCCCTGAGAATATCGACCGAATATGCAGTTCCGTTGACTTCTATCCTGGCATGATCACCTTCCAGGGAAAGTATTTCAACCTCGTAATTATTCCCGTTTATTACGAATTTATAATTCTTCATGGTCTATCTTAAATTTCTCATGCTGTATAATTTTGAGCTCCAGGGAGAGTAGATTCTTGAAACCCTGGTAATGGTGATCTTTCTGCTTTCCTCATCGTGCATCTCCTCATTGTTTAAGACGATTGCCATGGCAATGGCAGCAGTTACATCGCCCGGAATATCATTTATCCCCCTGGGTATATCCTGTATTCCCCTTTTCTTAAGTTTATGTGTTGTTAACAATTTCATTATCAGGGGCAAAAGGTAACGAAACAGGAGATAGATAAGTGCCAGGGAAAGGAAAACGATCGAGATCCCTGTAAAAACAATCGTTGCGGCCGTGTTGTCTATTGCAGAGAGATCAATAACTACTGAAGATATACTCAAAGGCTCCATCTGCTATAAAGGTATATTTGCATGTTTTTTCATCGGACCCGGATCCTTTTTTGTTGCAAAGGTCCTTAAAGCTCTGATGATCCTGAAACGTGTGTTGCGTGGTTCAATGACATCGTCAATGTACCCATAGCGTGCAGCCTCGTAAGGGTTTGCGAATTTATTCCTGTATTCCGCCTCCTTTTCTGCGACATACTTTGCTTTCTTTTCGGGATCGCTTATTTCGCTTATGGTCCTTCCCTCGAGTATCTCTATTGCTCCTGAAGGTCCCATAACAGCTATCTCTGCTGAAGGCCATGCGTAGTTGATATCTCCTCTCAGTTGTTTTGACGACATAACACAGTGAGCGCCACCATAGGATTTTCTGAGAGTAACTGTTATTTTGGGTACTGTAGCTTCGCCATAAGCAAACATCAGTTTGGCGCCATGGATTATTATTCCTCCATATTCCTGTCCGCTTCCGGGAAGAAAGCCCGGAACATCCACAAGGGTCACAATCGGTATGTTGAATGCGTCGCAAAATCTTACAAACCTTGCTGCTTTACGCGACGCATCAATATCCAGCACTCCGGCAAGAAAACTCGGCTGGTTGGCGACAATTCCGACAGGCATACCGCCCATCTTTGCAAAGCCGACAACTATATTGCGGGCATAACCGGCGTGAACCTCAAGAAATTCGCAGTGATCTACTACCTTATAGATGACATCCTTTATATCGTAAGGCTGATTCGGATTTTCAGGAATTATCGAATTCAGTTCATCTTCCAGCCTTTCAATGGGGTCGGTACATTCAGTCATCGGGGGATCCTCAAGATTATTCTGCGGGAGATAGCTCAGAAGTTTCCTTATCAGGAGAAGGCCTTCGGTTTCCTCGTCGACCACAAAATGAGCAACCCCTGATTTTACTCCGTGGATCTGTGCCCCTCCAAGGTTTTCTGTAGAAATATCCTCCCCTGTAACCGACTTTGTTACTTTTGGTCCGGTTACGAACATGTAGCTGCTTTTCTCACTCATAATTATGAAGTCGGTCAGGGCAGGAGAGTACACTGCGCCCCCTGCGCATGGTCCGAAAATCGCGGATATCTGAGGTATCACTCCCGATGAGAGTATGTTCCGCTCAAAAATCTCGGCATAACCGGCCAGGCTTCGCACTCCTTCCTGTATTCGGGCACCGCCGCTATCGTTTATTCCGATAATGGGAGCTCCCGTCTTCATGGCCTGATCCATTATTTTGCATATCTTCTGGGCAAATGTTTCAGAAAGAGAGCCTCCGAAAACAGTAAAATCCTGGGAAAAAACATAAACAACCCTTCCGTCTATGGTTCCATGGCCAGTAACGACTCCGTCCGAAAGAAATTTCTTGTTGCCGAGGCCAAAATCCTCTGTTCTGTGGGTAACGAACATATCGTACTCTTCGAAGCTGCCTTCATCGAGAAGAATGTTCAGCCTTTCCCTTGCAGTATGCTTTCCCTTGGCATGCTGATCCTCAATGCGTTTTTCCCCTCCTCCCTGGCGGGCTTTTTCACGCAGGTCAATGAGTTCCTTTACCTTTTCCCGGTTGTTCATGTAAAATGGATTATTGGATTATTTCGCAGGATGTTCGCATAGTTCGATAAGGACTCCTCCTGTTGATTTTGGATGAAGGAAGGCAATGTTCAGCCCCTCTGCTCCCTGACGCGGTTCGGTATCGATAAGCCTTACTCCTTCCCTGCCGGCATGTTCCAGATGCCCGGCCAGATCACTTACGGCAAAAGCAATATGGTGTATACCTTCCCCTCTTTTCCCTATGAACCTGGCGATAGGACTTTCCTGATCAACAGGCTCAAGAAGTTCAATCTTGGTCTGCCCCACCATAAAAAACGCTGTCCTCACTTTCTGATCAGCAACTTCTTCTATATTATAGCATTTGAGTCCGAAAACCTTTTCATACAATGCGATAGATTTCTCAAGATTCTCAACTGCTATACCAATATGTTCAATATGTGATGGTTTCATTGAAATGTAATTAGGATTGATGGAAACGTTAGCAAAATTAATAGCTAATAATTACCCTATACAGATAAAAATCATGTTTAGCTTTTTTTTGACTAATTAGTTTCTCAGAAGGGGAAATCGACGGGTGTTGTTATTTCCGGTTCAGATACTTCCGGTTTCTTCGCTGCCTGATGAACAGGATTTCCATCCACAAAAATCGCCTTATATGGAGTTACTGGGCAGGCAAATTCGCAATGTCCGCATCCGATGCAGATTTCCTGATTCGTTTCGGGAATAAGCAGGTTGCCTTCGTAGGGAATCATAAACACTGCCTTTGTGGGGCACGCTTCAGAGCAGGCACCGCATGCTGTCTTCTCTGTTTTGACAATACAATTATCCTTAATGAAATTTACCTTCCCGATTTGCGTCAGCTTCTTGGCTTCAAGCAGGAGGGGCTTAAGGGCATTCGTTGGACAGACCTCGGTACAGATTATACAGTTGTAGGTGCAGAAGCTCTTGTGATAATCCATTACCGGCATCATGAATCCGGCGATACCGAATTGCCTGACTGCCGGTATGATCACCTGATTGGGGCAGGCGCTGATGCAGAGCGAACAGGCGGTGCAATTCTTCATGAAATCGCTGAGCGACCCCGCGCCTGGAGGGCAGACATGATAAGTTCGAGGTTCCCTTACGGTGGAGGCTTTCTTAGGAACCGGAACATTCTTCTCCTGTGAATTAGCAGATTGAGTAATCCCTGCCAGAAAAAGAACAGAGCCTGCAATGAATTTCCTCTTGCTTTGATCTGCCCCCTTCTCACTTCGGGATGTTCCGACAAGAGAATATGAAATTGCGTTCTCGGGACAGGAAGTTATGCAGTTGAAACAGTCGACACACCTGCTGACATCAATGTCCTGGCCCAGAAAGTCGATACATGATGATTTACATGCGATTGCACACCTTCCGCAGCGTTTACAGCTTCCTTCATCAATCCTGATGCGGAACAGCGACACTTTGGAGATCAGTCCCAGAAAGGTTCCCACCGGACAAACCATATTACAATAAAGCCTGCCTTTTGTCAATGAGAACAGTCCGACAAAAAGGGCAAAGATCAGTGGAAGGGCATAAGTAATCAGATCAAATCCCTTTATTTCAACATGGTGCAGGGTATAGATATCAAATTTACCCAGTAAACCGGAGAAGAGATTATTTATTACAAGAACGACCGGTTTGGCAAAGAATGTCATGAAGCGCCCGAAAATACTGTAAGGATCCAGAAGGGTCACCAGGTATATTCCATAAAAAACAGCCGACCCGAGTGTCAGTACCAGCAATGAATATCTTATTACCGAGTGAGGTTTTCTGAAGCCGAACCTCCTGAACTTTTTCTTCAGTTTACCCCCTATTCTGCTGTTGATATCCTGACCTATTCCAAGTGGGCATAAAAAGGAACAGTAGGTCCTCCCTGTAATCAGTGTTAAGAAAATAACAATAATAAATCCGGTTGCTGCGAGAGACCAGGTATTGACATAACTTATCGCGGAGGGTACAAACTGAAGAAAAAGCAGGTAACTTACATACTTTTCAGGGATGAGCGATTTAAAATCGACAAAAACAAAGAAAAATGACACGAAGACAAGTGCCGAAAAGACTACCCTGAATTTTCGCAGAAACGAAGAGCTCATTATGGCCTACATTTTAATCCTCTTAATATTCAGGGCATCAAGATTCATGTTCCCCAGTCCCATTTTATTTGCAATCGGCAGATAATCAATTCTCTGCGGATCAACGCCGAGCATCCTTGCTGCGGCTGTGTCTCCGGTGACCCAGTCGGAAGTCAGTATCTGAGATTTCATCTGAACCACATCTTCCTTTGAGACTCCCTGCGGACCATTCCTGACCATTACATTATAGCAATCAATAACATTAAGTTCGGGCTTTCTCTCAAACAAGGCATAATCGGCTATACACTGGTGAAGATCATTTGCGTGCCAGAATCCCCTGTCCCAGACAACACCCATCGTATTCTTCAGACAGGCGGTCATCCTGGTGGAGTTATGGTCTTTAAGTATGGGAACATTAATGAAAACATCTGCCTCCAGAAGTATTTCATGGACTTTTGCCTTTTTCAGTTTTACCCCACCGGGTATTAAGACTTCCTGATAATAATTTTCGGTATTGGCAGGAACGACCTTTGCCCCTGCTGATTTTGCAGCTCTTTCTATCCCTGAGTTCTTATAGGCATTAATCCAGTTATCGCAGGTATGATCGAAGACATATACTTCTTTTGCACCGGCCCTGAAACAATGCTCTATAATTCTTTTAACCAGAAGGGGATTTGTATTTGCTGCAAGTTCGGGAACCACATCCCAGCCTATGTTAGGCTTGACAAGAACCTTTTGCCCTTTGCTTACAAAGGCATTCATCCCTCCAAGTTCCTGGATTCCCAGATCAAACATCGCATCGGGAGTGCCTCCCATTACTGCAACCATATCATATCTTGCATTTCCCGGCGCTGAAGCCCATAGGTTCCTGTAGCCTCCCATACTAAGAGCAGCCCCTGCAGCAATGCCTGCTCCAATTGAAGATTTGAAAAATTCCCTCCTTTTCATCATTTGATGGGTATGTTTTTCGGTAAACCTTTACCGAAAAGTACCGAAAAATACGACTTTTTTTTAATTATAGCACAAAGAATGTAAATTGTATATTAGCGGGGGATTTATACAGCTGGAGGTTTTTAAACTTAGTTCTGTTTTTATTGTTTATAATTTTAAATGCAAAAAAAAATGAAAGTACTCTATTACGATTGCTTCTCAGGAATTAGCGGAGATATGAACCTGGGAGCGATGATCGACCTCGGTGTCGACGCTTCCTTTCTGAAGACAGAACTTGAAAAGCTTAATCTTGAGGGCTGGGAACTGTTGATTGAAAAGGCTCAAAGGCATGGCATTACAGGGACAAAAGTAACAGTAAAGCAGACAATTCATTCTCATCATCACAGGCATCTTTCCGATATAGAAAAGATAATTAAATACTCATCATTAAGGGATTCAGTAAAAAACCTCAGCATGAGGATATTCATGAAAATAGCAGAGGCTGAGGCCAAAGTTCATGGTACAACTGTTGACAAAGTTCATTTTCATGAGGTTGGTGCCATCGATTCCATAATTGATATTGTTGGAGCAGCTATTTGTTATGAAGCTCTTGGTGTCGATGAAGTATTTGTATCTGAAATAGAACTCGGAAGCGGATTTGTGGACTGCGACCACGGGAGACTCCCTGTTCCTGCTCCGGCAACAATTGAAATAATAAAAGGTATGCCTGTCAGAACAGGGGGAGTAGGTTTTGAAGCAACAACTCCGACAGGTGCCGCAATCCTATCTGCCCTGGCAACAGGTTACGGTACGCCGGATGCCATCAAAATCGGAACGACCGGATACGGTATAGGTCATAAGGAAAATCCCGGTGTCCCCAACATATTAAGGGTTGCGCTGGGAGAGACTGATGTTACTGTAAAAACAGGGCACAGGGCACTTCTGATCGAATCAAACATTGATGACATGAATCCGGAATTTTACGACCACATCAGCGAACAACTGTTTAATGCAGGAGCTTCAGATGTATATCTTACTCAGGTAATTATGAAGAAAGGCAGACCCGGTGTCGTTCTAAGTGTAATCTGTGAACCGGGTAATGAAGACAATCTTAAAGAGATCCTTTTTACCGAATCCACAACACTGGGATTAAGGACATTTGAATTTACCAAGGACACCCTTGAGCGTGAATTCAGCACAATCGACACGGAATACGGTACTGTAAAAGTAAAACGCTCCTTTTATAAAGGACTTGAGGTTTCAGCCAAACCCGAATATGAAGACTGCAAGCGAATCGCTTCCGGGAAAGGCTTGCCGGTAAAGGAAGTTTACGGCCGCATCGCATCGGTTATCAGCGGAAAAAAGAACAAATAATGCCAGAAGCAAAAGGAGACATACTTGACAATATTTTGAAAGAACTCCGTTCTTTTGTGGTTGCTTTCTCAGGAGGTGTCGACAGTTCCTTCCTGCTTTACAGGGCACACGGGCTGAAAAAAGTCAATGTCATCGGAGTAACGATTCGGACACCGTACATACCTGTGGCAGAAATAGAAGAAGCATCCGCTTTTGCTGAGGCCTATGGAATAAGGCATCGAATAATTGACCTGGTTTTCCCTGAGACATTAAGAGATAACCCGGAATCAAGGTGTTATTTATGCAAGAAGATCCTTTTTACTGAGGTAAAGCGCTACGCTTCGGAGAATGGGTTTCTTAATGTAATTGAAGGGACGAATGCTGATGACTCCAGGGATTACCGTCCGGGGATTAGGGCCTTGCGTGAACTGGAAATAAGGAGCCCGTTGCAGGAAGCCGGTCTTACAAAAAAGGAAATAAGGGAGTTACTAAGGCAGGATGGACTTTCTATATGGGATAAACCGGCAATGGCCTGTCTTCTTACAAGGATCCCTTATGAAACGAGAGTTCAGGAGAGTATGCTTTGCATGATTGAAAAGGCAGAAAGATATCTTTTTGAGAGGGGATATCCGGGAACGCGGGTAAGATTGCATGGCGACATTGCCAGGATAGAATGCCTTCCCGGTTATTTCGAAAAGATAATTCAGCCGGATGAAAGGAAAGAGATCATCAACTACCTTAAAAATACAGGATTCAGATATGTATCTTTGGATCTGGAAGGATACAGATCTGGTAGTTTAAATGGAAAAAAAGAAGCACAATGACCCGGAGTGAATTAGAAACCCTGCTGAAAGAGCTGACGAGCGGAAAAATAAGTATTGACCTGGCTATTGAAAAACTGAGGGATTTCCCTTTTACTGATCTGGGCTACGCCAAGATTGACCATCACCGCCAACTCCGAACAGGTTATCCTGAAATAGTATACTGTGCAGGTAAAACAAAGGAACAGGTAGCCGGAATTTTCACTCTGATGGCAGAAAAAGAAACCAATGTTATCGGGACCCGGGCCGACGGTGAGATGTACAATTCGGTAAGGGAATCCCTACCTTCTGCAGTTTATTATCCTGTGGCACGTATTATAAGCGTTCAGAAAGAAAAGCCTGTCATGAAATCCGGCATTGCAGTGATAACAGCAGGCACATCGGACATGCCAGTTGCAGAGGAAGCGGCCATTACCGCAGAGTTGCTGGGAAACGAAGTGACCAGGATATATGATGCCGGGGTAGCCGGTATTCATCGACTGGTCGAAAAGCTTCCGGAAATAAGAAAATGCCGTGTGATCATCGTAATCGCCGGCATGGAGGGAGCTCTTGCAAGTGTTGTGGGGGGTCTAGTTGACAAACCCGTAATTGCGGTACCCACTAGCGTAGGGTACGGAGCAAGTTTCGGAGGCATCTCTGCCCTTCTTGCGATGCTGACAAGCTGCGCTGCCGGAGTCACCGTAGTAAACATCGACAACGGATTCGGAGCAGCTTTTTCGGCAAGCATGATTAATCAGATGAAGTGAAATGCTGCATATGAACGGAGATCAGATACTCCTTTCCACAGCCTATCTACCTCCTGCTGAATATTTCTCCCGGATACTGAATTCAGGATCATTTGTGGTTGAGTACAACGAGAATTACAACAGGCAGACATACAGGAACAGATGCAGGATACTGGGTCCGAGAGGGATTATTGTTTTGAGTATCCCTATCACAAAAGGAGGTAAAACAAAAGCTCCCGTCAAGGATGTTAACATCGATTATACGAAACGATGGCAGAAGGTTCACATACGGGCCATCGCCTCATGCTACGGAAGGTCTCCTTTTTTTCAATTCTATTCGGAGGAATTATTCAGCATTATTGACAAAGAATACCGTTTCCTTGTCGACCTGAATGAGGATCTTATTGTAAAATGCCTCGAGATACTTGATATCGAAAGATCATTCCGGTCAACATCCTCTTTCAAAACACCCGGTGGACCGGAGAATGATTACAGGTACTCAATATCTCCAGGAAAGGAGCCCGGCGTTGAACAAAAGCCTTACATACAGGTTTTTAACCAGGATAACTTCGTGCCGGGTCTGAGTATTATCGACCTTATTTTCAATACAGGGCCGGACGCCCGTTCATTTCTTTAAAGGTAAAAAATACAAGCCGGAAGAAAGTCCTTTTGCCAGGAAAGGACTTTGATCCGGCTTTTGATCAAAAGATGTAAGTCAAATCAAAGTATTAAAATCCGAACTTGTAACCAAGGGTTACAGTAAAAATGTTCCTGTTGCTTGTCAGACCTGCCATTGCTGAAGACGATGCGGTATTGTACAGTATA